>SMEP01000181.1_pt1 | contig 16024 bp, 14 predicted proteins | sample 2456231 | NCBI WGS metagenome assembly SMEP01 (sample SAMN10132595, study PRJNA489261) | soil metagenome | isolation source: day1 control-silty clay loam soil ammended with raw manure from dairy cow... | place: USA | collected 2015-05-15
TTGCTGGGAAAGTGTCGGTTGTTTAATGTCGGTAATATCTTCAATTTGTGAAACATTCAGTTCCGCTTGAGAGAGATGGCATAAAATAAGGAGACGGTCAGTATTGGCCAGAGATTTTAAAATGCCGACGACCTGTTCTGCTGAATCGCGCATAGTCGTGATTTCAAAATCGGTTTTCATCTCATATGTCCATTATAAAATTACAGCCCGCACATTATAAGGGGCTCGATGATTAATACATTGATATAATATTTAAATATTATCGGGTTTTAATCAGGTTAAATATTAGTTAAAGTTATATTTTAAACGTTGATAAATAATATAAAATCATCGAATTATTTAAAAAATATTTTGGTTTAAATTACTGCGATCAAGTGCAAATTCCATCAAACATCTACAAACGAAAAAAATGCTTGTATGATGTTTAAATGACTTGAACCAATAACATCAGGGATATCATCATGAGTACAGATTCAGCTTTTCCAACACCAAATAATTTAGGGATAGCGGTTTATAGTAATAATGCAGACGCAATTGGAAATACACCGCTAGTTCGTATTAATCGTGTAATTTCAGCTCCGGTAACTGTACTTGCTAAAATTGAAAGCCGTAATCCGGCCTTTTCAGTCAAATGTCGTATTGGTGCAGCATTAATTAACGATGCAGAAAAATCTGGAAAACTCAAACCCGGTATGCACATCGTTGAACCCACCAGTGGCAATACCGGCATTGCATTGGCCTTTGTGGCAGCCGCTAAAGGTTATGAACTGACGCTCACCATGCCTTCAAGCATGAGTATTGAACGCCGTAAAGTAGTCAAAGCTTTAGGAGCCAATCTGGTCTTGACCGATCCGGCCAAAGGCATGAAAGGGGCGATTGAAGCAGCCGAGAGTCTGTTGAATGAGAACCCGGAGCAGTATTTCCTGCCACAACAGTTTGAAAACCCAGCCAATCCTAAAATTCATGAAGAAACCACCGGCCCAGAAATCTGGGAAGCTACGGCGGGTAACGTCGATATTCTGGTCGCAGGTGTCGGAACAGGCGGAACCATTACCGGTATTTCGCGTTACTTTGAGAAAGTTAAAAATAAGCCTCTATATTCGGTGGCGGTGGAACCTGCTGAATCTGCAATTATTGGTCAGGCCAAACGCGGCGAAACGCTGACACCGGGACCACACAAAATTCAAGGTATCGGAGCCAACTTTATTCCGGGCAACCTGGATTTAGATCTGGTCGATGAAGTGATTGCCATTAATAGCGCAGAGGCAATCGAGTGGGCACGCAAAACTGCAGCTCAGGAAGGTATTTTGGTCGGCATTTCAAGTGGTGCGGCCATGGCGGCAGCGGCACAACTGGCTGCACGCCCTGAAAATGCCGGTAAAAATATTGTGGTGATTTTGCCAGATGGCGGTGAACGCTACCTGTCTTCGGTTCTGTTTGAAGATATTTCTGCCGAATAAAATTGATGCATTCAATATTTTAAACACTGCTATAAAAGCCCGAAGTCATCTTCGGGCTTTTATTTGGTTCTTGGATGAGCATCCAATCGCAATACCGCTTTATCTTTCCTAAAATATTTAAATGAAAGACTTGACCTTGCCATGCTGGGAATGTTTAAGCTATAGCATCGGCAGCAAGTTGATGCATGGAGATGGGCATGGCAGAACAAGACAGCATCCGGTTATATGAACAGCAGGTGCAGATTGGCGGTATGACCTGTGCATCCTGCGTGGCTCGGGTCGAAAAAGCCTTGAAAAAAATTGAGGGCGTGGTTGAGGCATCTGTCAACCTGTCGACTGAAAAAGCTTTTATTAAAAGCCAGCAGCCGATTGCTGCCGCTGTGCTAGTTCAAGCAATTGAAAAAACTGGCTTTGATGTACCGACGCAACAGTTTGCTTTGAATATTGAAGGCATGACCTGTGCATCTTGTGTGGCTCGCGTAGAAAAAGCCCTAAAAAAAGTAGAAGGTGTACTGGATGCACACGTGAATCTGGCCACTGAAAAGGCGCATGTGAGTCTAATCAATTCTGTGCCATTGTCCAAGTTGACTCAGGCGGTGCAAAAAGCCGGTTTTGATCTTCAGGCTGACCGGATTGAACTGGCGATTGAAGGCATGACCTGCGCCTCCTGCGTCGCGCGTGTTGAAAAAGCTTTATTAAAAGTAGAGTAGAAAAAGCCGGTTTTAAAGCCACAGAAAAAACCAATACACATCTCTCGGCAGATCGCCATGTGGCTTTTCAGGAAAAGAAAGCCACTGAAACCGCGCAACTGAAACGGGATCTTTGGCTTGCTCTTATTCTGGCAGTCCCTGTATTTATTCTAGAAATGGGTTCACATCTGATCCCGGCTTTTCATCATTTTATTGCGCAGACGTTGGGAACCCAGAACAGCTGGTATCTGCAGTTTGTGCTGACCACTTTGGTGCTGATTATTCCGGGACGGCGTTTTTATCAGCATGGTATTCCGGCTTTATTGCAATCGCAGCTTATGGATTTTCCTGCATTGCGACCTTTTTTCCGCAGCTGTTACCCCAGTCCACCGTCCATGTATATTTTGAAGCGGCAGCTGTCATTGTTGCGCTGATTTTACTGGGGCGGTATCTGGAAGCCAAAGCCAAAGGTAAAACCTCAGAAGCGATTCAGTATCTGGTCGGCTTGCAACCGAAAACCGCACGGGTACAACAGCATGGCAACTGGGTTGATCTGGCGATTGCCGATGTACAACAGGGCATGCTGATTGAAATCCGCCCGGGTGAAAAAGTCGCCGTCGATGGTGAAGTGGTTGCCGGGCAAAGTTATATCGATGAAGCAATGATGAGTGGTGAGCCTTTACCCGTGGCCAAACAGGCCGGGGATCAGGTGGTGGGTGGTACAGTGAACCAGAATGGAACCTTGCAAATCAGGGCCACTGCGGTCGGACAGGATTCTGTACTGGCGCAGATTATTGAGATGGTGGAACAGGCACAAGGCTCGAAACTACCGATTCAGGCGGTGGTGGATAAAGTGACTTTATGGTTTGTACCTGCCGTCATGGCACTGGCGGCCTTGACCTTCATGGTCTGGTTCCTGTTTGGGCCTGAACCCAATCTGACCTATGCATTGGTCAACGCCGTGGCGGTGCTGATTATTGCCTGTCCGTGTGCGATGGGGCTGGCAACGCCGACCTCAATTATGGTCGGAACTGGGCGTGCCGCTGAACTGGGCGTGCTGTTTCGTAAGGGTGAAGCTTTACAGTTATTGCAGCAAACCCAAGTCGTCGCACTTGATAAAACCGGAACCTTGACTGAAGGAAAACCGTTGCTGACGGACTTTGAAGTCACAGCAGATTTTAATCAGCAGACTGTATTGCAACTGGTGGCTTCGGTTGAAGCCAAGTCAGAACATCCGATTGCCCATGCCATTGTTCAGGCAGCTCATGAGCAACAACTGGAACTGAGTGAAGTCACAGATTTTGATTCGATCACCGGCGCAGGGGTCAAGGCACAGGTAGCTGGTCAGCAGCTGCATATTGGCGCTGAACGTCTGATGCAGGACTTGGGTCTAAATGTCGATCTGTTTCGGTCTACTGCACAAAAACTCGGTGATCAGGGCCGTAGTCCCTTATATGTGGCGATCAATCAAAAGCTGGCGGCGATTATTGCCGTCGCGGATCCGATTAAAGCAACTACTTATAGTGCGATTCAGGCCTTGCATGAGCAGGGTCTGAAAGTGGCGATGATCACCGGTGACAATCAGCATACCGCGCAGGCCATTGCCAAACAGCTGAAAATTGATCAGGTAATTGCGGAAGTTTTACCGCATGAGAAAGTGGATGCGGTACGTCAACTCCAGCAGCAATATGGCGTACTCACTTTTGTCGGGGACGGAATCAATGATGCCCCGGCACTGGCACAGGCTGATGTTGGTATGGCGATTGGTACAGGCACCGATGTCGCGATTGAGGCAGCCGATGTGGTGTTGATGTCAGGTAATTTACAGCATGTGGCCACCGGAATTGGTCTGAGTCAGGCCACCATGCGCAATATCCGGCAGAACCTGTTCTGGGCCTTTGTCTATAATATTGCTTTAATCCCGATTGCCGCCGGGGTGCTCTATCCATTCTGGGGCATCTTGTTATCACCAATGTTTGCCGCAGGCGCGATGGCATTGTCTTCCGTGTTTGTTGTCACTAATGCTTTGAGATTAAAAGCCTACAAAGCGGTACAGTTCAAGGAGCAAGCAGGATGAATATTGGTCAGGCGGCAAAACGTTCCGGCATCTCTGCAAAAATGATTCGTTATTATGAAGACATCGGGTTGTTGCCTGCTGCGAAACGAAGCGATGCAGGTTATCGGGTTTATACTGATGCGGACATTAAAACCTTAAGTTTTATTCAACATGCACGCGAACTCGGCTTTTCTTCAGAGCAAATGAAAGAATTACTCGGCCTGTGGCTAAACAGCTCACGTCAGAGTAGCGAGGTGAAACAGCTGGCCGAAAAACATATCCAGTTTTTACAACAGAAAATTGCCGATATGCAGCATATGCTGGTGATATTACAGCAATCGGTGGAGCAGTGTGCCGGCAATGAACAGTCCGATTGCCAGATTTTAAAACAGATTGAACAGGGTGTCGTCCCTGAGCAGCACTGAGCTGATCTGCAGCTCAGGTTAAATATAATCTGCCCAATCACATTAATTTTTAAAGCGATCCTATGGAGCTAAATATGAAATTCCGTATTGAAAATATGACCTGTGGTGGCTGTGCACGCAGTGTGACTGCTACGATTAAAGATCTGGATGAAAATGCCACCGTTCATATAGATGTGGCGACTAAGCTGGTCGAAGTTGAATCGACAGTCACTGAGTCCGAGATTGTCGCGGCTTTAACCGAAGACGGATTTCCGCCAATTGCTGCTTGATATTTGTTAAGTCATTCAATTGAAATAAAATGCCGGATTCAATCCGGCATTTTTTATTATAGGGCTTAGACTGACGAGATTTTATCCGGGGTCATCAGCGCCTGATTAATATACAGTTTAATCAGGCGTTCACGTGAACCAATCGCTTTTTGATAATTGGTCGAATTTAATAATAGTGAAGCACCATAAGTCACGGTCCAGATATAAGACAAATAATCCCGAATCGACATGGCACTTTCTAAAGCCACCAGATAATCATGGGTCATGTCTTTAATCCGGATAATCCGTTCTTCGCGAATCCGATAAAGCTCCTGAAATAAATCTTTCAGGTTTTTTTCATTATTGGTTAAACGCTCTTCAATCACATGCAACAGGATGGTGCGATTGGAATTGAGCATGTGATAGAGCATATATTGCGAAACATAATTTTTAATATCGTTATTATATTTTTTTGATATTTCCAGGATTCTTTTTTCATTCAGAATAATTAGTTCTAAATATAACTGGTTCTTGCTTTTGAAATGCTTGTAGATCGTTCCTTTCGCGATGTCCAGTTCACTGGCAAGTTCACTCAGGGTAATGTCCTGATTATTGTCCAGTAGCAGGCTTTCAGCCATGCTCAGGATCTTCTCTTTACGAAGAAGGAAGTTCTGCTGTCTTACAGTCGTCATCTTCTTGGTCCATATTTTTCGAAAAAGAACCTTTCAAGAATATTCAATTTTACCCAAGATAGCTATAAAACTAAGGTCGTGATATTTATCTAATTTTGTATATTTATGCAGCAACTGCTGACAATGAAAAATATATATGGTGTCAGTCTGGAAATATTGTCAAGAAAACTGAACCCTAGAGATCAACTTTGCTAAATAAAATTCCATTTTCAGCATAATTATTTTATTGTTTCAGCACATCAAGTGAAATCATTATTCGGTTTAAGACCGTCCTGGCAAAGGATTATAGTGGTGAATAAAGAATCATTTTAAGCCTGCTTGGTTCAGTAAATAACGGTGACATAAAGCTTGGGTTTTTAAATTTTATGTCGCTTATTTAGTTGAATGAGATTTACTGCTGGATTAATTCGAGATGATGATTTTCGATTGATATGCATTGATTGAAGTAAAATCATAAAAAAGATTTTCATTAATCAATGATTATAAAACGCTCAGCAACAGAATTGAGTATCACCAGTTAAGGAATGTAAGAATGCCTATTTATAATGCGCCGCTAAAAGACATGGAATTTATTTTAAATGATGTGTTTCAAGCTGAACAATTTTGGCAAGGTAATGAAAATCTTGCACATTTAGATATGGCAACTGCAAATGCAATTCTGGAAGAGATGGCCAAATTTTCCAAGAATGTCATTCTTGACCTGAATCGTCCTGCGGATGAAGAAGGTGGTGCTCAGTTTAAACATGGTGAAGTGACCACACCTACAGGCTTTAAAGATGCCTTTAAGCAGTTTGCTGAAGGTGGCTGGGTAGGTTTAGGTGCCAGTGAAGAATGGGGCGGGCAGAATATGCCAAAAATGCTGACCGTGCTGGCCGATGAAATGATCTGGAGTACCAATCCATCATTTATGCTTTACCCGCTGTTAACCGTGGGTGCAGGCATGGCGATCAATGATCGTGCTTCACAAGAACAGAAAGAAACCTATTTACCAAAATTCTATACAGGCGAATGGTCGGGCACCATGTGTCTGACTGAGCCACATTCAGGTACTGATCTTGGCATAATCAAAACCAAGGCTGAACCCAATGAAGATGGCAGCTATAACATCAGCGGTACCAAAATCTTTATTACCAGCGGTGAACATGACCTGAGTGAAAATATCATTCATCTGGTGCTGGCAAAAACACCAAATGCACCCGCCGGTTCACGTGGCATTTCCCTGTTTATTGTGCCGAAATTTCTGGTGAATGCAGATGGTTCACTCGGTGAACGTAATGCAGTATCTGCGGGTTCAATCGAACATAAGATGGGAATTAAAGGCTCGGCGACCTGCGTCATGAACTTTGATGGTGCCAAAGCTTATATGGTCGGTAACGAAAATGAAGGACTGGCCGGCATGTTCGTGATGATGAACTACGAACGTCTGTCGATGGGAATTCAGGGCATTGGCGCGGCAGAATTTGCTTATCAGAATGCGGCACAATATGCGACAGACCGTTTACAGGGACGTGCCTCGACCGGTGCGAAATCACCGGAAAAACCAGCCGATTCGATTCTGGTACATGGTGATGTGCGCCGGATGTTGCTGAATGTGCGCGCCAACAATGAAGCATCTCGTGCCTTTGCTGTCTATGTCGGTCAGCAGCTGGATATCACCAAATATTCGACCGATGCTGAAGCGGTGCGTAAAGCGACCGACCGTGTGGCTCTGTTAACCCCAATTGCCAAAGCATATCTGACTGATAAAGCATTAGATTCTGCACTGGAAGCGCAAATGTGCTTCGGTGGTCATGGTTATATCCGTGAATGGGGTATGGAACAATGTATTCGCGATCTGCGCATTTCACAAATTTATGAAGGCACCAATGGTGTGCAGGCAATTGACCTGATTGGCCGTAAAACCACCAAATGTAAAGGTGCTTATATTGCAGAGTATATCGCTGAAATCCGCGAGTTCGCCCAAGGTCTGGATGATTCATTGACGATTAAAACGGCGACATTAGAGACCTGTCAGCAACTGGAAGACATCACCAGCTTTATCGTCGAGCAGTCTCAACTGAATCCGGACTTTGCTAACTCGATTGCGGTCGATTATCTGCATGCGGTGGGTCTGCTCAGTTTTGTGTATATGTATGCGCGTATCAGCAAAGCTGCAGCAACGAAAGACGATAGCTATTTCCAGAACAAATTGGTACTGGCGAATTATTATGTCGCCAAAGTTCTCCCGGATTTGAGTGCCCGAATTCAACGTATTCAGGCAGGTGCAGAACTGGTCATGCAATTACCTGAAGACTATTTCACTGCACAGGCTTAAACCGGCAAGTATTGCGAAGGACAAACACTGCAGAGCTTCTGCTGTGCGGTGTTAAATAACAATGATGAAAAAGGATGAGATTAGAATGATTGTAATTGTAGAAGCTGTACGTACCGCAATGGGTGGTTTTCAAGGCTCACTTTCAAGCTGTACGGCGCCTGATTTGGGTGCTGTGGCGATCAAGGAAGCTGTAGCTCGTGCAGGTTTAACTGCAAACGATATTGATGAAGTCATTATGGGCTGTGTACTGCCGGCGGGTTTAAAACAGGGCCCGGCACGTCAGGCCATGCGTCAAGCCGGCTTACCGGATTCAACAGGTGCCACCACGATCAATAAAATCTGTGGCTCAGGCATGAAAGCGGTGATGCAGGCAGCAGATGCAATCAAAGCGGGTTCGGCTGAAATTGTGGTCGCAGGTGGCATGGAATCTATGTCTAATGCGCCATATTTGATGGACAAGGCACGTGCCGGTTTCCGTATGGGACATGGCAAAGTCACGGATCACATGTTCCAGGAAGGTCTGGAAGATGCAGAAACAGGTCTGTCGATGGGAATTCTGGCACAGGAAATGGCAGATAAAAAAGGTTATACACGCGAACAGCAGGACGATTATGCCATTGGCTCATTAAACAAAGCGGTGACGGCTGTTCAGCAAGGCTTCTTTAAAGATGAAATCGTAGCAGTCACTGTCAGTAACCGTAAAGGCGATGTAGTGGTTGAGCAGGATGAACAACCTTTAAATGCCAAAACAGACAAAATTCCAAGCTTGCGTCCAGCCTTCAAAAAAGACGGAACCATTACCGCAGCAAATGCCAGTTCAATTTCAGACGGTGCTTCAGCACTGGTGGTCACCTCTAGTGAAATTGCTGCACAGCGTAACTTAAAACCCCTGGCTAATATTCTGGCCTATGCCAGCCATTCGCAGCATCCTTCGGAATTCACCATTGCACCTGTCGGTGCGATTGAAAAAGTGCTGAAAAAAACCGGTTGGGATGCCGCCGATGTGGACCTTTGGGAAATCAATGAGGCTTTTGCCATGGTGACGATGCTAGCCATTGATGGCTTTAAACTGGATACTGCAAAAGTCAACATCAACGGTGGCGCATGTGCGCTCGGTCATCCACTGGGGTCTTCTGGTTCCCGTATTATTGTGACCTTGATTCATGCCTTAAAACGTACTGGTGGCAAGAAAGGTATTGCCGCACTGTGTATCGGTGGCGGTGAAGCAACTGCGATTGCAGTGGAACTGGTTTAAGTCCAGCCAAAATTCAATGCTCGAATTAGCAAAATTAATTATTGATTGATTTAGACGCTAATGCTCTTGGTTCACCAGGAGCAGACGCCTCTTTATTTTATATTTTTGAGATTTTTTATGAACGGTTTAGAGCGCATTCGTTTGCTCCCATTACAAGATAAAGTCGTATCTGTCGAAAAAGCACTACAACTGATTCAAGATGGCGATGTAGTTGGTTTAAGTGGTTTTGGGGGGGCAGGTGAAGCGAAAACTGTGCCTTTGGCCTTGGCTGAATATGCACAGAAGTATCCAATTCATATTACCTTGGCGACAGGTGCAAGTCTGGGGAACCGGATTGATGGAAAACTCAATGAAGCACATGTCATAACCCGCCGTTATCCTTATCAGGCAGATCCTTCTTTACGTAAAGCGATTAATGCCGGTGAAGTGATGTATGTCGATCAGCATCTCTCTGAACTGGCCGATAATATCCGTCATAAAAACTTGCCAGCGATTAATGTGGCTGTAATTGCTGCAACTGCGATTACTGAAGACGGTCAGATTATTCCGACAGGCTCTTGCGGAAATTCTGCAAATTTCATCGAAATGGCAGATCGGGTCATTATTGAAATTGATATGACGATTAATCCCGTACTAGAAGGTGTTCACGATATCTATGTACCTCAAGCGCGCCCAAACCGCGAGCCAATTCCTCTGACTCAAGCCAGTGACAAAATTGGAACAATCGGGATTCATGTTGCACCTGAAAAAATTTCTGCGATTGTCATCAATGAGATTCCAGACACTTCCTTTGGCATGGACGAACCGGATCAAGAAACGCTGGCGATTGCCAGTCACCTGATTCATTTCTTTGAACAGGAAGTGGCAGCAGGGCGTTTACCTGAAAATCTGGGGCCGCTGCAATCCGGTGTGGGCTCCGTGGCCAATGCGGTCTTTGCCGGCTTCGAACATTCCAATTTCAATAATCTGGAAATGTATTCTGAAGTCTTGCAGGATTGCACTTTCCAGCTTATCGATTCAGGCAAGATGACCTTTGCTTCAGGTTGCTCCATGACCCTGACCGATGACTGTGCCGCACGAGTGATGAACAATTTTGATCGATACAAAGATAAAATTGTCTTGCGTCCACAGGAACTTTCCAATAATCCTGAACTGATTCGCCGTCTCGGGATTATTGCGATTAATACAGCACTTGAGTTTGATATTTACGGAAATGTGAATTCAACCCATGTTACTGGAACCAAGATGATGAACGGTATTGGAGGCTCGGGAGATTTTACCCGTCATGCGCATATTGCCATCTTTGTGACCAAATCCTATGCCAAAGGTGGTGCGATTTCTTCAGTCGTTCCCCTAGTCAGCCATACCGACCATACCGATCATGACGTTGATATTCTGGTGACTGAGCAAGGTTTAGCAGATCTGCGTGGTTTGGCACCGCGTGAACGTGCCCGCAAGATTATCGATATCTGTGCTCATCCAGATTACCGCGAAAGTTTAAATCATTATTTTGAGCGTGCCTGTGCGCGTGGTGGTCAGACACCGCATTTATTGAATGAAGCTTTGTCTTGGCATGCCCAATTTGAAGAAACCGGTTCAATGAAAACCGCTTAATACGTTTAATCGCATTGATCATCAAATAGAGCCCGTTGTATACGGGCTTTATTCATTTGATTACATCCATTTTTTTGTCGTTTAAAGATCATTTGGATGATTTAAAAACTTTTTCCAGTACATGCCGATGTATAAATCGAAGCTTGTCTTTTACCGCTTCGGTCAGCTTGAATGGGTAGGCATCTTCCAGACCCATACAACGGTTCAAGGCATTTAAATTAAAGGTTAAGGTAACCCAGTTTGCAAGAATATGTTCAACGTCCTGTCCGCCAATTGGACATTCTTTAAAATCCATGCTGGCCAGATAGCCACCATTGCCAATAACGCGGATTCCAGCATAGTAAGCAGTTTCCAGTGTTTCCATCATATGCAGATAATGCGCCCAGGTTTCTGCCCAGTCTTCCCAGGGATGTGCGGTGGCATAAGCACTAATATAGTTTTCCTGCCAGTTGATCGGGGCGCCGTCATTATAATAAGTTTGCAGCGCCTCACTGTAATTTTGCCGCTCATCGCCAAAATAATGACGAAACTCTTCAATCAGTTCCGGATGTAAGTGTTGCATCAGTGCAAAATAGTAATGTCCGCTTTCATGGCGAAAATGGCCCAATAAAGTCCGGTAATTTTCTCCCATATTCACGCGTGTTGTTTCACGATACACCACATCCGCTTCAATCGCATTTAAAGTAATCACACCATTGGCATGACCAATCAAAACCGGCTGATCATCTTCAGGCAGTAAAAAATCAAAACGCAGGCCAAATGGATCATCTTCAGATTTTTTGGGGCGTGGCATCATGTTCATACGCTGCGCCAAATAAAGGAAGCGGCGTTTGGCCTCTTCCAGTCGAAACCAGTAAATCAGGTTCTCTGAATTTTCCAGATCAGGAATCACATGAGTGAGTTGACAGGACTCACAAAAATCTTCATCTTCATTACTGGGAATCATCCAGTTACATACCTGATAGTGCGTATAGTTATGACAGGGTTTATAACTGGCATGCTGATAACTTTTGGAGACTGGAATCCATTGATCAGCACTCTGCTTTTTAAATGCGCACAATTCTTTTTCCGAAGCGACATAGCCGATTGGTGACATACAATGATCACAGACTGATTTGTAAAAAAATAGCTGTTGCTGGCAGACGGCGCATTCAAAATGTTTCATCTAAACTCCCTGTAGGGAAGCAAACTGTCTAGAATGCCTACCTAAATTTCATCCTATTGTAATAACATCATAAAAATTTTAATAAAAACTCTATATGGCTGAATTGTAAATGGAGGATGCTTGGCATTATATTGTGAGCTAAATAACTCGTTATTTTTAAATAGAAAAAGATTGCTTAGAGAAATACAAATTGACAGATGATCTGTTTTTGCAACAAAGCCAGGTTAAGGTGAAATTTAAAATAATATGAACATTAGAAAAGCTACTGTTCAGGATACATCTGCTATCGTAGAAGTCATTGCACCATTTGTAGAGGCTGTCACTACGGCAGAAGAGGGACGCTTACGTTTTAAAGCTGAAGTAATTCAAACCATTTTTGAACGGCCAGATAATTTATTATTATGTGGCTGAAATTGACCGCAGAATAGTCGGTGTGGTGGCTTATATAGCACCTGTACATTTCATGCATTTTTTCTTGAATAAGGCTTATCAAGGTCAAGGTTACGGTCGCCAAATGTGGCGCTTTTTAGAAAAACATATTCGTAGCCAAGGTCATCAATCTATTACTGTAAAATCCAGTTTATATGCTTTGGATATTTATAAACGCTTCGGTTTTGTTGAAATGGGCGAATACACTGAGGAAAATGGCATTCGTTTTATTCCCATGCGAAAAGACTACTTAGCTGAAATTTAAACCATCTAAAAACAATCCAAACTTTCCGCTATTCACCTTCACTCCATTTTTAATTAGTCATGCCTTTTACTTAGGCATAGAATTGGTTCACTTTTGTTATATATGCAAATCATTTTATGGCAATCAGCTGGATCTTTTTCACCTTAATGGCTGCATTTATGCAGGCATGGCGCAATGCATTTCAAAAACAGCTGAGCACTACGGTCGATGTTTGGGGGGTCACGCTGGCACGGTTTATCTTTGCCTTGCCCTTTGCAATAATCTATCTGTCCAGTCTTTATCACTTCAAGCCCGTTGAAAATATTATCCATTTTACTCCCAGGTTTTGGGTCTATATTGTGATTGCTGGTTCAAGCCAGATTTTAGCGACTGCCTTGATGGTGAAGCTGTTTCAACAAAAAAATTATGCGATTGGGGTCGGTTTGGCTAAAAGTGAAGCCATTCTTGCCGCCGTCATTGGTGTCGTGTTTTTAGCCGATCATTTATCGGTACTGGCCTGGATCGGTGTGGTACTCGGTGCTTATGCTGTATTCCTGCTGAGTAAAGGCCAGCAGATCAGCGGATTTTCTGCCCAGACCTTAGCGATTGGAATCGGCAGCGGCTTAAGTTTTGCGATTACCTCACTCTTGGTCAGGGAGGCGAGTCTGGAGCTAAGCACATTGCCAACTGTCCATCGTGCTGCATGGGTACTGCTGATGGTCATCAGTTTTCAATGCATCAGTATGCTGATCTATCTGAGTCTATTTAGCCGCCAGACTTTAGTGGCCATGTGGCAACGCTTGAGATTAACCTTTAAAGTCAGCGTGTGCAGCTTTATGGCATCGCTGGGCTGGTTTACTGCCATGAGCATGATGAGTGTGCCCATTGTCAAAACACTAGGTCAAATCGAGATTTTATTTAGTATGCTGATTTCTGCATATTTCTTTAAGGAGAAACTGGCACGTGCCGAGCATTGGGGGCTGGGCTTGGTGGTGATCGCTGCGATTTTGGTCATTTGGGCTTAATGCTGACTCCATCTTGATAAAAAAAAGCCACTGATGATGATCAGTGGCTTTTTCCTTTTTTGAGCAGTTTAAGCTGCAATAAATGCCTGAACTGCCTGATTGAACGCTTCAGGTTGCTCGACATTGGAAATATGCGATGCATTGATTTCAAACAGTTGGCTATTGGCAATGCTGGCTTGCATCGACTGACCATCAGCAACAGTCGTTACAGGATCTTGCTGACCTGCCACAATCAATACAGGAACTGAAATTGTCTTTAACTGTTCACGTAAATCCGCTTTAGCCAAAGCTTCACAGCAACTCGCATAACCTTCCGGGCTGCCAGCTCCAAGGTCGTTTGAAAGTTCTGCAACAATTGCTGCGTTGCTTTGAATAAAGGGTTCGGTAAACCAGCGTGATGCTGCGGTCGATGCAATCGGTGCCAAGCCTTGCTCACGCACCAGTGCAGCACGTTCCAGCCAGGCCTGTTCCTGACCGATTTTGGCTGCCGTATTACACACAATCACTTGGTTAAAGCGTTCTGGGCGGTTAATTGCCAGCCATTGACCAGTCAGACCCCCCATGGAAATGCCACAGAAAGCAGCTTTCTGGATATTTAAATGATCCAGTAGATTCACTACATCTTGACCCAGTTGATCCAGGGTATATGGCCCTTGTGGTGCGCTCGAGCCACCGTGACCACGGGTGTCATAACACACCACGAAATAATCTTTCTGGAAAAATTCAATTTGTGGCTGCCACATGCTGAATTTGGTGCCCAATGAATTGGAGAACACAATTGCAGGCTTAGAGGTATCCCCAAAAGTCTGGTAATTAATTTGTGCATCGTTAGATGTAAATGTTGGCATTAAAATCCCTCCCGACCTCCCTTTAAAAAAGGGAGGGGAAATTTTTATTAAGTGATCGTGCTTTTAGACGCGTTCGATAATCAAAGCAATACCTTGACCGACACCAATACACATTGAACATAGTGCATATTGACCGCCAGTTTGTTCCAGCTGGTTCAAGGCAGTGGTCACCAGACGTGCACCAGAGGCGCCGAGTGGATGACCCAATGCAATTGCGCCACCGTTCGGATTGACTTTTTCTGAGCCGTCTTCAATGCCTAGATCACGGGTACATGCCAGTGCTTGGGCCGCAAAAGCTTCATTCAGTTCGATCACATCCATCTGCTCTAGCGTTAAGCCGGTTTGAGCAAGTAGCTTTTTGATGGCAGGTGCCGGACCAAAGCCCATGATGCGCGGCTCAACACCCACAACAGTTGAGCCAATAATTTTGGCACGTGGTTTTAAACCGTATTGCGCAATCGCTTCATCAGACGCGATCAGTAGGGCGGCAGCACCATCGTTAATGCCTGAAGCATTACCGGCTGTAACTGTACCATCTGCTTTTACCACAGGTTTTAGTTTTGCCAGAGCTTCTGCTGTTGTAGAGGCACGTGGATGTTCATCTTTATCTACGACCACCGGATCGCCTTTACGTTGTGGAATCACCACCGGAATGATTTCTTTATCAAAGAAACCCTTGGCTTGTGCTGCGGCTGTACGTTGCTGGCTGCTCAGGGCAAATTTGTCCTGATCTTCACGGTTAATCCCAAACTGTTCAGCGACATTTTCAGCCGTTTGCGGCATGGTTTCTACGCCGTACATGTCTTTGAGTTTCGGGTTAATGAAACGCCAGCCCATGGTGGTATCTTCGATTTTCTGACTACGGCCATAGGCGGTTTCTGATTTACCCATGACAAAGGGTGCACGAGACATTGACTCGACACCACCGGCAATAATCAGATGGGCTTCACCCGCTTTAATCGCACGTGCAGCCATGGAGATAGTATCTAGCGATGAACCACATAGGCGGTTGACTGTAGTTGCAGGCACTTGATAAGGCACACCTGCAAGCAGCGCTGACATACGGCCAACGTTACGGTTATCTTCACCGGCCTGGTTGGCACAGCCATAGATCACATCATCGACCTGTTCCCAGTTTACCGATGGATTACGTTCTATTAAGGCTTTGATTGGAAGTGCACCGAGATCATCAGTACGAACAGGAGCGAGGCCACCGGCATAACGGCCGAATGGGGTACGGATGGCATCGATAATATAGGCGTTTTTCATGTTTTTACTTTCCAAATCTTTGAATCCCTCCCAACCTCCCTTTACTAAAGGGAGGCGTTTTTCCCGGAATTTAAAGGGTGAAAGTCCCTCCTTTAATAAAGGAGGGATTTAGGGAGGATTTATGAATTAGTTTTGAGTCGCATCAATCAGCTTGGCGCCAGTCAATGACTGCAATTCTTCGAATGACAGACCTTCGACTTTCTCAATCACTTTCATGCCTTCGCTGGTGATATCAATCACACACAGGTCGGTATAGATACGATCCACACATTTCAAACCAGTCGCCGGATA
>SMEP01000175.1_pt1 | contig 15995 bp, 11 predicted proteins | sample 2456231 | NCBI WGS metagenome assembly SMEP01 (sample SAMN10132595, study PRJNA489261) | soil metagenome | isolation source: day1 control-silty clay loam soil ammended with raw manure from dairy cow... | place: USA | collected 2015-05-15
TGAAATAAAAAACGCAACTCCCCGGAAAGGAAATTGCGTTTTTTGTTTACCAAACGTTTTCTTTATACTTTTTGTAATAATTGACCTGACGCATGAACATGTAGATTTTACGTTTGCAATGCTTGTCTTGCTTATAGAATAATGGATTAACCATTTTCTTTTCTTTTAATAAACGGGCAATGTCAGCTTTTACAGCTGGATCTGCTACGAATTTTTTCAACACGATTTTTGGCACAACTGAAAACAGCATATCGCCTTTTAAGTACGTGCATGGCTTTTCCTTGTCGTAAATTAAATCATCGACAAAATAACGTGCCATATTGTGCCCCATTGCCGTTACGTAATAGCTTGAACGACCTTGACGGATATTGACCTCGAACACTTTAAACTTGCCATCACGCTCATCGAATTTTAAATCGAAGTTCCCGAAGCCACGATAATTTAACGCTTCTAAAAAGCCGCGCAGTTTTGTCATCATTTCTTCGTCATAGCGTGCGATTAGCGCGGTATAGTTGCCGATTGCTGTTTTTGTATGCTCTTGCAGTACGACCTGTGCATATGACACAAGCTGCGTTTCACCTTTTGAACTTACATAGACAACTGAATCCCACATTGCTGTATCTTCACCAGGAATGTAGTCTTGGATAATTAATGTATCCGCATAGCCACTATTTTTAATCATTGTTACTACGCGGTTTAATTCCTCGATATTTTCAACCTTGAACACTTTTGCTTGTCCTTCAAATGGATTGCGGCTGTATTCGATGCCGTTACTTGGCTTGATAATAACCGGATACATCATATCCTTTGTAAATTCGCCATCTGTTTTACAGTTGTAAAATACCGTTGTCGGAATATCGATATCATGCTGTTCGCATAATTTATAGAAGTTTTCTTTAAACTGTACTTCGTTCATTAAATCTTCCTCGATGTAGTTAAACACGAAGTAGTCTTGTAAAATCGCACGGTTTTCAATAATTAAGCGCACATATAAATCATTCGTACCTACTAAAAGTAATTTTTCGGCCGCTTCTTCATATTTTTTTGCCACACTAATTAAAATTTTCGCAAATTGTGTTGGATCGCCTAGTTTTTTATCGTACTCAATCGCACGTGGAATGTTGCTTAAATTCGTAAATGGTAGTACACCCTTCCCTACTAGCACCGGGTGGATTTTATATTCTTCATGGAATGAAATCGCCATGTTGTATGCATTAATATCTGTACCTACAATAATCGGTAAAAATGGTTGTCGGCTCATTGCGTTTAGTTCCCCTCAACATTTGTTCGTTTGTTTTTTCACCTATTTATCATACACCACTCACTCGATTTATGCTGTATTTTGCAAACTTAATTTTGACGATTCCTAACGCATTTAATGAAACTTCTTCTATTTCTAAACGTAGAAATAACTAAGAGGTGATTAGGATGAACGACCAACTACAATTATTTTTCCACAACGTTGAGAAAATCCGTCTCTATTTCGGTACCGATTCAACACCATTTGAAAAGGAATTAGCGCTTAAATTAACCGTACGTAATCTCGCGTTTTACTATGAAGATTACGAAAAAGTTGTGCAACAAATTAAAGCCAATACAAAATGGTATAGTAGCGCACGCACAAGTCAAAAGATTGCGCACAGCTATTATGTGCATTTCGCAAAAACACCGGAGCAAGTCCCTCACACGCTACATATGTATAAACAGCTAACAAAACAGTTTAAACGCAATGAACACACTTATTTAGCTGCTATGTATGTAAAAAACGATGCCGATCTTGTCAAGATGCAGCAGTTGATGCAGGCTTTAATGCAGCAGCAGAGTTTAAAATATTCTGCATTTGCACCACAAACGGTTGCCCTACTTGCCACACGCGGTCATGACGCCGCAACATTAGCACAAACCTACGAGCGCTATTACAATGCACTTATTTCTCTCGGCTACGAGCGTAAAGGTATTACAAAAAATAGCGCGGTGTTATTAACGCTCGGTACCGGTACATTTTGTGAACAAACATTTCAACATGTACAGCAAATTTCCGCGATGATTAAAAAATCTGATGTGAGCATTAAGCCCTGTCACTACAACACGATTGCGCTGCTCGCTTTAGCGAAATTCGACGTTGTACAATTTCCAGCCCTTTATGCCATTCATGATGAAATTTGTCATGTCTTAAAATTAAAAAAACATGACTGCAACACGCTTCTATTAGCCGCGCAAATTTATACATCAAACGAGGCAATCGGCGATTTACCAGAATATGAGCTCGATTTCAGCGATATGCTACACATTCATAACGATGCTTCAGGAGATGGAGATAGCGGTGGCTCTGACGGTGGCGGCGGTGGTGGGGATTAAACTATATAAGAAAAGAGTATTCGCGCCCTTTAAGCCCCGACAGACATTGGAGGACCCGACGCAAAAGTAAACGCTCTACCACTTTTGCAGGAGGGTTCGAAATGTCCGATGCCACCTGCATCTATTGTACAGTTTAGCGTATCAATTGCTGCCCCACCTGCGCGTGAAGAACAGCTATCGAATGTTGAATTATGAATCGAAATTTCGGCGTCATACGTATGGAGTGCCCCTGACATTTCTGCACGACTCTCTTTAAATTGACAGCCACTCATCACTAACTTCACCTTTTGTACTTTCCCGGTAATGCGGCTAAAGAAATCGCGTTTCTTCATGTGATTTGCTTCCGTTCCAGCAATATACATACTGCCGCCTTTACCAAGTGTTGAATTATGCTCAAATACGCAGTTTCGTAGCACAAAATGGTCGCTATTCGTAAAGTAAATTGCCCCACCGCGCTCCTCGTCAAAGCATTTTTCAAACGAGCATGTATCGAGCTCCACTTTGGCATTATTCATTTCAATGGCACGTACATTATTTGCCCCCGAGAAATGAACATCCTGTAACTTCGTTAAGCCTACATTGCGTAGGGACAGCATCGTTTTATTGGCATCCATTGACGCGATGAACTGCGCTCCGTCTGCCTTTAACACACCACCGTCGACAATAATCGTCGCCTCGTTGCCAAACGTTACCTTCATACCGTTTAAATCGAGCTCTGCGCCTTTACTCACGATCACTTCCCCATTTAAATAGGTCGCATAGCCAAGCTTTTTCTTTTGCCCCGTAAGTAATGTCATTTGCATTAAGCGCTCCTGATATTCAAAGCCTGGTAAAAAGTATGGGAGCTCCGTTAATGGAATCGCAACATCCTGCTCAAATGCCGCTTGCACAACCTTCGTTGCTACCTCAGTATCCTTCTTTAACATCGCTAAACGGAAGCCGCGAATGAACTGCACTTCCTCATAGCTTAGCTGTAGCAGCTCTTCAAATAACACAAGTAGCTCCTGCTCTTTTTCGGTAATTTTACGATCCTGTTGCGCATACTGATATAAATCCAGCATGAAAATGTATTGATGACGCGTTTCAGTTAGGGATTGTAATAAATTATGTACTACTTGCGGATCTGCCTCTAACGCTGCGGCAATCGCAAGCTTTTTAAATTCCACTGGTAAGTCAAGCAGCGCAATTTGCTTTTTTAAGGCATCCTTCGCCATCTCACTCGGATAACCATTGACGCAAACAAGCATCGCATAACCGATTGCATAGGTTTTACGGAATTGAATCGTTTCATTTGCCAGCGGATGCTTTTCATCAAGTAGCTCGCGCTTCACCTGGCGTAAATTATCTAAAATTGACATATTGTTCCCTCCAATATCGAATCACTGTAAATCATTCTCTTTATTATAACGGTCATTTTCCAATAATTTGTACTTTATTTCCCAAGAAATAACGAATTACGATAAGAAAAGTGCATTCGCGCCCTTTAAGCCCCGCGTCGGTCAAAGCGCCACATCCATGTGGCATGACCGACATGACTCACGTCGTATGAGCCTCAGACATTGGAGGGCCCGACGCAAAAGTAAACGTTTCATCACTTTCGACGGCGGGATTGAAAAGATCGAGGGGCTGGCGCGAATGCCTAGACACTGTTATAATTTTAAAAATTTATACTCTCTTATCTAAAAAAACCACATCACGCATGTGATGTGGTTTTTGTCTTATTGTGCTTTACGCTCTTTTGCATATTCAGCCGCTGCTGTAAATACAATGTCTGAAGATGAGTTTAATGCTGTTTCACATGAGTCTTGGATTACCCCAATGATAAAGCCAATCGCAACAACTTGCATTGCTATATCATCTGAAATCCCAAATAAACTACATGCTAACGGAATTAATAATAATGACCCGCCCGTAACGCCTGATGCCCCTGCAGCTGATACTGCTGACAGCACCATTAAGATAACCGCTGTAATAAAGTCAACTTCAATACCTAGCGTATGCGCTGTTGCCATCGTTAAGATTGAAATCGTCACCGCAGCACCAGCCATGTTAATTGTGGCACCTAGTGGAATCGATACGGCATAAGTATCTTTATCTAACTTTAACTTCTCAGCTAGTGCCATATTGACTGGAATATTGGCAGCTGAGCTTCGTGTGAAGAATGCTGTGATTCCACTGTCTTTTATTGATGTTAATACAAGTGGATACGGGTTACGACGCGCTACGATAAATACCATTAATGGATTTACAACTAATGCAACGAAGAACATTGTACCAACTAAAATTACAATTAAACGAGCGTATTCACCTAACGCTGAAAGACCTGTTGTAGAAATTGCCTCAAAGATAATTCCCATAATACCGAATGGTGCTAAGCTAATTACCCATTGTACGACCTTCATTACGGCATCTGAAATATTTGAAATAACCGATTTTGTCGTGTCATTCGATGCTTTAAGTGCAATTCCTAGGACAATCGCCCATGCTAAAATACCAAGATAGTTCGCGTCCATAATAGCACTTACTGGATTTGTCGTAATATTAAATAATAGTTTTTCTAATACTTCGATAATCCCGCTTGGTGGTGCGATATCCTGCGCCGCCGTTTTTAATGTTAATGTTGTTGGGAAGATGTAACTTACAACTACTGCTACAAAGCCCGCTAAAAATGTACCTGCTAAATATAAAGCAATGATCATTTTCATATTCGTTGCTTTACCACCAACATGTGATGCAATCGCGTTAATGACTAGTACAAATACAAGAATTGGTGCAACTGCTTTTAAAGCTGCAACGAATAAAGAACCTAAAATCGTAATACCGCTTACTTGCTCTGGAATTGTTAGCGCAAGCACAGCCCCGATGACAATACCAATAATAATGCGGTTTACTAAATTAATACTATTCCATTTGTTGAACAAACTTTTCATAATTCCCTCCGCTATTCTAAGATGTTATACGCTTCTATTTTGAAACGATTGAATCATAAAAATCGATGCAAAAACAAGTTCCACATCGATTTGAAGCTTCATATAATAACACTTCATTTTTCGTTAATTTGCTATATAACAATAATAACTTGTATTTTTAAATAACACAACTGTATTTTTCAGGAGTACAATTTGTAAGTATTGGCAAAGCGTTTTGAAGATTGCTATATCAGTATTTTTAGCAGTGAAATTAAACAAAATCCGAATGTAATTTATTTTTCATCGTTAAAAATTCCACAATACACGTACAATAAACTTAATACACCATTTTACGTTCGTGTTATTTTATAAAAAATGGAAGCTAATACTTGCTGAAACAGCATCCCAAAGACAACTGGCATTGCTACTTTTGACGGAAAGTACGTTGTTGCGATAACAACTCCCACAGCAATATTACGCATGCCACCATTAAAGATAAATGTCGCTTGATCGGCCTTCGATTTTAAGAACAGCTTACCAAACACTAACGCCAAAGCATAACCGGAGACTGCCACAAGTAGTACGATCGCAATGACAAAGGCTAATTCTGCATTAATCGTTTTCACGTACGGCGCAATCGCACTACTATTAATCATGATAATGCCAAATAAACAACATTTCGACAGGAGCGCAAATGGCTGGCTAAAACGTCTTTGCAACTCTCCTTTTGTCCATTCACCCACGATCATCCCCACAATCGATGGCAACACAATCATCCAAATCAAATCGAAAATAAGAGAAACCGTATCAAGATGAATCGTTTCTCCAACGACAACATGTAAAAGGAGCGGCATTAAAATTGGTGCAAGTAGCGTATCAATTAAAATAATCGCCAAACATAATGGAAGATTCCCTTTACTAATCGTAACCCAAATCACACTCGTTACACCTGTTGGTACAGCGACCGAAAGTAAAAAGCCGATCGTTAACAAAGGATCATCAAAAATAATTTCTGCTACTGCGTACGCCCAAAGCGGCATTAAAATATGTAAAAATGCGATGATAAATAAAATGGTTTTCGGGTAGGTTTTAAACACTTGAATGTCACGAAATTTTAAGCTTAAACTGCTGATAAATGTCATGAGCGCAAATAAAATCGGTACTAAAAATAACAAATGGCTGCCCATTTGCTCAAGTAGTACGCCTATCACTAAACTAACTGGCGTTAAAACAGGCATATAACGCTGCATAAATTGATTAAGTTGTTGAACCATGAAGATTGCCTCGTTTCTAGAAATTGTTTCCATACGGCATTTTAACACATCTCGATTTCATCGTTTCAATTTCATTCACCGAGAAATTCGATTGTTAACATCGAATCTAACCATTCCAAAACTATAAAATAGACCTAATCTTCAAAATTAGTAACCAAACAATCGAACTAAAATAATTCTAAAACTAAAAAATGTTAGGTTTTTTAACTCAATTTTAACCTGTAAGAGGTAAATTAACACACAATAAGGAATTTAATAAGGAGTGTGTTATCATGCAACAAAATCTCATAACAAGTACGTACGAAATTTGCCTTACTAACGACTTAAAGCCTGGGCAAATTGTTTATGAAGACGTATATGTTGAAAACCGTCGATTACTTTCTAAGGGACATGTATTAACTGATCGAATTATTTATGTGCTTCAGAATCGTAACGTTAAACAAGTATTAATTGAAAAATCCTCTATTAATACAGACGTTTCTACGACCGTTTCATTTAAGAATATAATAAACGATCACATTGCTTCTGATCTTCGCCATGATTATTTATCTGCACTGGGACAGTTAAGTTCAGAAACACGCTATGGCAAGTTACTAAACAACGCAGAGGATATTCAAATATTAATGGGGTTATTTACAACTTTTATAGAAAATCCAACTGTTTATAAGCTTTTATCCAATTTAAAAAATCATGATGAAGCCACGTATATGCATTCAATTGATGTTTTTACACTTGGTACGCTTTTTGCGATTTCAGAAGGCTTTATTAATGTAGAGGAAGTTGGTTTAGGGTTTTTGTTTCATGATATTGGTAAGCTTTATACTGCGCGTACGCTTCTAAAAAAAACGCAGCCGCTAACTAAAAATGAATACGCTGTTATTCAAGATCACGCTACACAGGGCTATGAACTATTATGTCAGCATCAATTGGCTCCTATCGCACATTTTGCAAAATCACATCATGAGCGTATTGATGGCTCCGGTTATCCGGAAGGCTTAGAAGCAAGAGAGCTTTCAACTGAATTACAAATTTTACAATTGGTCGATGTCTATTCAGCTTTAACAATGGATCGCTCCTATCGCCCAGGGGATTCTGCGGTCATTGCTATTGAAAAACTATTTAAACAAGTTAGCCAATTTAACGCGGGATTATTGTACCGATTCATTGACTTTATTGGAATTTATCCGGAAAATGCAATTGTCCTATTATCGGATGGAAGTCAGGCCATTATTCAACAAGTTAATACGCTGTATCCCCTATTGCCGACAGTCAAGATTTTCAATACAGGCAATGTATTACATATGCCAATGGATTTTAGCCTTTCAATTCAAAAGCTTCTTACCTTCCATGTGGATTCACCGCAAGATTTATTTTGTAAATTCTCAGATTTCTTGCTGAACAATGATGTGCAGCAAATGCGTCGTTACTATGAAAAATTAAAACAGCATTATCCGCAAAACGAATGGTTTTCACATATTTACTTACCTGTTTTTCATGTACTTCGTGTAATTGAAAACTATGAGATGGTTCCTGAAATGCGCTTTAAAGAAGTAAAATCTACCGTTGTCTCCTTACTTGAAGATACATTGAAATTATTCCGAAAAAATGAACATGACAAAAAGAAATTCATGCTACTACTGGGCGATGTCAAAAAGCCTGCTGTCATTAAGCTTTTCGAAGGTTTATTACACAGCCAAAATATTTATTCTTTCATTTCACCAGCGAATCAATCAAAAGAAGCAATTGAAAAACTAGTAACACTCTGTGGCGTAGATAGCTTAATTTTAATTAGTGAGCAGTTCATTAATATACCAACGTTAGCTATTGAGTATTATCATCTAACAGAATTTCAGCTTGAATCCTTCCTGTCTCAGTATGTATCCACTACTATTGAACAGCAACAATTAATCGACGACTTACAACGCTTTAATAAAACTGAGCACTTACTTTTTATTCAATAAGAGGAGTTGTATCTAATGATTACCCAGACGCATGCAGTACATCCACTACTCACTAGAAAATATATTGACCACTATAATCGCATGATGCTGTTGCAGTCCATGGATCATATTTCATCTGAGCAACAGGCGATGGAATTGCTCATCCAGTTGCAAAACAAGACAAAGCATAATCCATGGCTTTTTCAACCCGTTGGCATTACAAATTCCCAACAGCACTTTGCCATCATGTATGAAGATTTTTCCGGGCAATCCTTAGCGTCTTATCAGCAGCATTTATCCTTGCATGAAATTTTACAAATTGCACTTGAGCTAACAAATGCATGTGCGACCTTTCATCAGCAAGGTGAAATCATAGAATTTTTTTCACCGAGTCTGATTGTTATTCAACCACAGAGTCTTAAAATCAAACTATTGGCACCATCAACGATAAAACACGTCGTTTCTAGTAACCAAAACTATACGACGCTACAACGCATAAAGGAAATTGCCTATATTGCACCTGAGCAAACCGGACGTGTTGTGACATCCATTGATGCACGGACAGATCTTTACATGATTGGGGCAATTCTTTATGAGCTCGTCACAAAGCAACTGCTGTTCGAAGCAGATAACGTGATCGATTCGTTATTTTATGTCTTAACAAAAACACCTGATGAAGCATTACTTGAACAACATTGTCATCTCGTCATGCTACGAGAAATTATCATTAAGTTGTTACGAAAAGATAAAGAGGAGCGCTATCAAACTGCTGTGGGACTACGTCAAGATTTGCAAAATTCCATGGATTTACTCGTACAGCATGAATTTGACACAACCTTTAATCTTGCTGAGCATGATACGCGCATACATCCGATGTTTTCATCCAAATTATATGGCCGTGATGACGAAATGGTGGTGTTACAGCAGGCATATAAAAAAGCGGTGGCAGGTCAAAAAGAGATTGTGTTCATTAAAGGCTTCTCGGGGAGTGGGAAGTCGTCCTTTGCGAAATCCTTAATGGATCAAGTATCACAAGATCAAGGTTATTTTTTAGAAAGTAAATTCGAGCATTTACAAGAAGAACACTCATTTCAACCAATTGTTCAGCCCTTACGCAACTTGCTGCGTCAAACCTATTTAAAAGGGGAAGCAGCGATTACACAGTTTCGTTCTCAACTCTTAAACGGAGAATTCATATTAACAGACAGCTTAATGCAGCTCATTCCCGAGCTAAAATGGTTTATAAATGAGGAACTGCGCATCGTTCATGAAAGTAAACAATATACGTTGCAACAAAATGCCTTGCTATTTGCTTCCATTGAAAAGATTTTAAAAGCCTATACATCTCAACAAAAAACAATCGTAATATTTATTGATGATATTCAATGGGCGGATCCCGAAGTACTTCACATTTTAGAGCAAATTTATACACCTTTTGAAGATGGCCATTTGCTTGTTATTATCGCTAGCCGCGAAGAATATACAGAGACAAGCAATGAATTATTAGTGTGGCAAAAGGATTTATCCTCTTATAGTGTTATTCAAATGCGCTCATTATCGCAGGAATCAGTTTTTGATTATGTCAGCGATACCCTACAATCAACCTGTCAAACCGCGCATACAATTGCACATCGTATTTTCCAAATGACGCATGGCAATGCTCTATTTGTTCAAGAAGTCTTGCGTAATTTCATCAAAAATAAAACGGTTTATTATGATCTAAAAGACATGCAATGGCTCTACCAATTTGAACAATTACAACAAACAATTTCTAATATCGATTTATTAAGCTTTATTGAAAGCCGCATGAATGACTTGTCTGAACCAGCATTGACGCTGTTACAGAATGCTGCGTGCTTTGGCCATCATTTTGATTTCCAGTTATTACTTAAACTTATGAAAATCCCTTATTATGAAGTGCTTTCACAGATTGAGGAACTAGTTGCAAATGGGTTTATTATTGAGGTGAATCGCAAGCTAGATTTAGAACAAGCCAAAGTGAATGAAGCTGCAAAACAAGCATATGTCGTACAATTCCAGTTCGTACACGATCGCATTCAGCAATCTGCCTATGAAATGCTTGACCATGACGTACGTCTGCGAACGCATTTTGAAATTAGTCAGCTTTTTCTACAAGAGGATGTTCTTGAAAACCAGCTACAATCCTTAGTACGCCACCTAAATCAATGTATGGTACTGTTGTCTACTACTGAACACCAGCAACTAGCTATCTGGAATTACGAGCTTGGAATGAAAGCGAAAATGGCTGGTTTATTTAATAATGCGCGCCAATATTTCAACCAAAGTTTGCGCTTTTTACCGGATAATAAATGGCAAATTATGCGTGAACAATCACTTGAGATTTATATGGAAATCGGTGAATGCGAATATTTAATCGGAAATTACCAATTATCGAAGCACTATATTTACGAAGCACTTGATAACGCTTCGACAAAGCTAGAGCAACTCAAAATTTATCGTCTCATGTCCTTTATATTTATCGAAGAACATAATAGTGAAATGGAACTCGATTCTGGCTTAAAGGCACTTGATTTATGTCGGATGAACATTAAGCTCGAGCCAAAATCATGGGAGGTTGCGAAGGAATTTTTTCAATTGAAATTTTCGTTACGCAATCAAACAAACGAGCAGCTTCTTTCATTAAAACCAATTCAAGATGAAGAAATCGATGTCATCATTCAAATCATGATTAACGTTATTGGTAATTCATTCCGTAAAAGCCAAAACTTAACCGGCATGCTAATGCTACGTTTAATGCGCTTGCAATTGAAGCATGGTGCAGCAACCGAAAATGCGGTTGTATTCATTAACTACGCACTTATGCTTATTTCTGGCTTTAATGATGTAAAAGAAGCATTACGCTTTGGGAATTTGGCGGCCAATTTGGCAGACGAATCCAAAAGTACATACATTAAAGCGCGTGTTTATTTTATCAATAGCATCTTTTTAAATCATTGGCAGAATAAGCATGAGTCGAGCATTGAAAAAATGCGTACGGTACAACAATATCAAGAGCAGCTTGGTCTTTATTATAATTTAACCGTTATGTCGTGCTTTTTATGCAATGCGAAGTTATTAGATGGACGTACATTACAGGAAATTTCAGAGGAAATGTCTTATCAAAAAAAAATCTATGGCAAGTACTCTAGTCCTCTGGCACAGGATTTTTTAGAAGAACTCAAACATTGGATTCACGTGCTTCAAACACCTGATGCAAAAATCAATTGGCACGCTCAGATCACATTAATTAACGAAGAAACAGTTGCGTCAATGCACTATATTTTACGGTTACGTATGGCTTATTTATTTAAAAACGAAGAGCAACTTCAGCATTTATTAGAAAAGCTAGCACAACAAAGTAGTCAGGTATTCTCTTTACCAACTACGCCCATTTATCATTTCTTCCGTACGCTCTGCTATTTTGATTTTTTAAATGGGGGGCAATCACACCGTTTTTCTAATAAATCAATGAATAAGGATATCGCTATAAGCTTACGTTACTTTAAAAATTGGGCTAAACACGCACCGCATCAGTACGAGCATTACTACACAGCGCTTTTAGCTGAACAATATGCTCATAACAAACAATGGAAAAAAGCAACTCGCGCATACATTGAAGCGATACAGCTCGCTAAAATTTATCAGTTTCCACACGATGAGGCTGTACTTCACGAACGGCTAGCGAGGTTGTATGTGAAACAGCTTGATGCGACAAAAGCGACCTATCATATTACACAGGGGATTGAAAAATTACATGAATGGGGTGCGGTTGTCATTGCAAACAACTGGGAGCACGACTATTCGGACTACATTACAACACGCAGCATCAAATCGCAGCCAATATTATCGTACGATATGATTAATTTATTCGATGCGACTCACCTTTTAGCGAATGAAGAATTTAATATGGAGCAAATACTTCAGCAAATGTTACAGTCGATTTTAAAACAAGCGAATGCAACGTCTGCCTATTTTATTCGCTATGCGCAGCCAAAGTTTTATGTACTAGCCAATGTAACTAGCTCTGATCATCTGACCCCATTTTCAGTACGCTCTGAATTAACGGAGCCTTCGATGAAAATTTTGCTCGACTATGTCGTTCAACTTGATGAACCACTTGTGATTGGTAATTTAGAAAAGGATCTTGCATATACACATATCCAGCGTCCTGCAAAATCGATCCTTTGTATGCCAATTAAATACAAGGGGAAAATTCAGGCCTTTTTATATTTAGAAAATCATGTATTATTAAATGCCTTTAGTAATGTACAGCTCGAGTTACTGCGTCTCATTTCGACACAAATGGCGGTTACATTAGAAAACACCGAAATTTACAATGAACTCGATAATCGCGTAAAGGAGCGTACCATCTCACTTGATCAAATGAATGTGTCGTTAAAGGACGCAAACGAACGACTAGCAATTAATGAGCAGGAGCGTAAAAAGCTGCTTCAAAGCATCTCTCATGAATTGCGTTCACCGCTAACATCTACTTTAGGCTATATTGAATCGATTTTAGATGGTGTTGTACAAAATCCTGAGCAACAGATTTATTATTTACAACGTAGCCGGGAGCGTTTAATTGCACTGAATCGGCTTATTCAAGATTTATTTGAATTAGCGAAACTCGAGGCTGGGCGCATGGACTTTTCATTTACTAAAGTATCTGTACATGAATTTTTTGAAGAGTTTGCCTATCGATTTGAAGCCAATGTACTCGGTGCCAATCTCAGTTATTCGGCTTCAGGAAACTTACAACCAAATCAATACGTTCTCATTGATTTACTGCGTATGGAACAGGTCATTTCGAATTTTATTTCGAATGCCATTAAATACACAGAAAAGGGCCGTATTTCTCTGAAAATGTCTGTTGAGGATGGGGAACTTGTTTGCATTGTGGAGGACAGTGGCATTGGGATTCCTGAACATGAATTACCGTTTATTTTTGATAGCTACTTCCGCGCATCGAATTCAAATGTGCTGAATTCACATGGAATTGGCCTAGCTATATGTAAGGAAATTATTACGCAGCATCATGGGAAAATTTATGCTGATAGTACAGAGACCGGCTCACGCTTTTACTTTACACTACCAATTCAATCCACATAATTGGAGCTTCTAAAGCTATCAATAGGACATGCGGCATCGTATATGTTATTTTTATGATATAGCATTATAGGAGGCGTTTGTATGTCACTTTATAAAAGTGGTTATTTATCATTAACAGTTGGCATCGTTTTATTAGTCGTATCGATCTTCTTTACGACTGATTGGGGTTTTGGCGCTTGGCTGACTTTATTTGTCGCAAGTATTATTATTTGTACAGTTGGAATCATTATGTTGATCGTTCATCTAATTAGACAAATTAAAAAAGATAAAATTCAAAAAATGCAATGAACAAAAGCGCTAAAGCGCCCTTTAAGCCCCGAAAAGCTTGAGGGGCTGGCGCTTTAGCCTAGACGTAGATGAAATTTATGTAAATTTATCTACAATGCGATGTCTATATTTCCTTAACAACAATAAAAATAGCTGCTACGCCAACGCGTAGCAGCTTATTTTTATAATGTTTCTAGCCAGTCACGCATTTGCTGCTTGGCATATGCGAGCTCAAAGTCGTACCACTGATTGAGTACACCTACTTTGTCTGCAGCATCCTTGAAGGCACGAAATGGTTTACGACCATTTAATGCCAGGAATAATGCTTGCTCGGTTTCCCCTTCAAATTGCTTCGAAAAATCAACCATTACTTCATACATATCCCGCGAATCTTTATACGGAATCAGCTCTAAATTTTCATCGTCATCCTCGTCAAACAGATCGAACGGCTCTAACACATCGATTTCTTGTGTCTGGCGGTTATAGACAAATTGAAGTTCTGAATCTCCGTTTAAAAAAGCATCCGCTAGTTGTTCTAAAATATCCATTAATATCACCCATTACTAATTTAATTGAAACGCGTACGAATTGTCGAGTATATTGTCACTACAACGATTACAAATACAATGACAACAACGACCGGAATATAGTTACATAAGATTTCAACGACGAGTGCGATTGCACAAAACGACAATCATTGTTTGATTTTTCAATCATTTGAAGGCAAAATGTTAAGAAAAGGCGAAGGGCTATCCAAGAATTACTTTTCTTACAGCTCCTTTGCTTTTATTTATCTTCTTTTACTGACACAATTTTAACGGCGTCTTCATATTGCACACGTACGGTTTTACGCGCTAATACAGACGTTCTCGCTTTGACCGGGACCGTTCTTTTCTCCCCGTTTAACTCAATTTCTACTAAAAAGCACTTTGCACCACACTGCATCGAACTCACACTCCTCAACTAATTATAAATTTCAACCTCACCTTTCGCGAATAATATGCCGTTTCTATTAAGAAAAGGATCGAATGTAAAAACAGCATTTGGTACACTAAGAGATAGTAAATTGTATTGTGATTTGAGGTGAAGACAATGAATAAACGAAAACGTGCTTTATGGGGCTTTATTATTGGCGATGCTTACGGAGTACCAATGGAGTTTATGGAACGCGATACATTTAACGTACGCGATCTAATCGGCTATGGCTGCTGGGATGTGCCGGCTGGAACATGGTCTGATGATAGTGCAATGACACTCATCACCCTCGAGCATTTAATTAATGATACGTCACTCGCTGACTTGAAGCGCGCCTTTTGTAACTGGGCGTTTCGTGGCTACTGGACCTATAACGACGAGCCTTCATTTGACGTCGGCTTAACAATTGCTGAGGTGCTTAACCGCTGGGAAAACAACGGGCTTTTTGAACAGGCAAAAAGTGATGAAAATAGTAACGGTAACGGGGCATTAATGCGCATTTTACCAATTGCCCTGTATAGCTACAAACGTTCCATTGAAGAACGCTATGTGAAAGATTACGCAACATTAACACATGGTCATATTCGCTCGACACTTTGCTGCATGCACTATACCTATGTTGTGCATAGCTTGATGGATGGCTTGTCGATTGAAGCGAGTTTACAAGCAGCGAATCAGCTATTAGAGCCTCTATTAAGAGATTATCCTGAAGAGCGCCCTCATTTTGAGCGTATTTACACCATCACGTTATTAACACGTGATGACATTAAAAGTAATGGCTATGTCATTCACACCCTCGAAGCTGTGTATTGGAGCTTACTACATAGTTCAAGTTATTTTGAGACGATTTACAACGCCGTTCATTTAGGTAGTGATACCGATACCATTGCGGCAATTGCAGGTGGCCTTGCTGGGATTTACTACGAGGAACTCGATATTGCAGAAGATTGGATGGAGCTTATTCCAAAACGCGAGGAAATTGACAAACTGTTCGATCGTTTCGTAAAAGTTATTTTTTAATAAACTCTTGCTACAACTTTTCTTTTTACAGAAAAGTTGTATTTTTTTGGTTCATCACCATAAGTTGGGGATGACAAAATTGAAAAAATAAGATTTTCTAATTAAGTCCGTTCTACTGCGCT
>SMEP01000129.1_pt1 | contig 15985 bp, 21 predicted proteins | sample 2456231 | NCBI WGS metagenome assembly SMEP01 (sample SAMN10132595, study PRJNA489261) | soil metagenome | isolation source: day1 control-silty clay loam soil ammended with raw manure from dairy cow... | place: USA | collected 2015-05-15
GTGTGCCGCCGTCAGAGGCACACAACATTTAGATGGAGCCACGCCCCCAGAAAAGCCTGCCCCGTAGCGCAGTACAACGGACATGGGCTTCAAACAACCTCGCTTCAACGCACCACCCCGCAGCGTAGCAAAGTAGACTCCATTAAAAAAGCTAACTTTCTTAAACTTTTCATCCCCATTTGTAGCAACAAACCACTTTTTTTCATGCCTTCTCACACTGCGCGATTAATTTACAATTTGCATGATATACGTTATCCTTACAAGTATAACGTTTTAGATGGGAGTGATACTTTGGGATCGATCAACTAAAAATTGGGGAACTTGCCACTGCGACAGGCGTGACTAAACGAACAATTGATTACTATACAAATTTAGGTCTGCTTTCTGTGAAACGTTCAGCGTCCAATTATCGCTACTATGATAAAGCAATGATTGAACGGATTCATTGGATTGAAGAGCAAAAAACACAAGGTAAATGCTTAGAAGAAATTCACGCGATGTTAGCGCCTTCAAAGGAAGCACCGGAGGAAATCGATGTTCAGGACATCCGTCTGCAAATGCGCAAGTTAGAGCACGACGTCACGATTTTAATGGAGCATCTTGACGACACAGAGCGTAAAAAACTACGCAAAAAAGTGTCACCAGAAAGTGTTGCACTCATGCAATCACTATTATTAATCTTAAATAACTAGGAGGTGAACGTTCTACTTCGTGAGTAGAACGCTTGTTTGACCACAGTCATTAACTTAACCATTTTCGCGGTATTAATCGCTTTAACAGCCTTTTTCGTTGCAACGGAGTTTGCCATCGTAAAAGTGCGTCAATCTCGTATTGATCAGCTTGTTGCTGAAGGAAAGACCGGCTCACTAGCTGCTAAAAATGTAACAACTCATTTAGACGAATATTTATCAGCGTGTCAGTTAGGTATTACTGTAACTGCACTTGGTATAGGTATGGTTGGGGAATCGACGTTTGAATTCATTTTACATCCGTTATTTAATTCAATCGGCATTCCTACAGATTATGTACATTGGTTTACATTAGGTGGAGCCTTCTTCCTAGCAACATTCTTCCACGTAGTCGTTGGTGAATTAGCACCGAAAACAATTGCGATTCAAAAGGCTGAAGCGGTTACATTAGCATTTGCAAAACCAATTCAACTGTTTTATAAACTCATGTTCCCATTAATTTGGTTACTGAACGGCTCTGCTCGTCTGTTATTAAAAGCTGTCGGCATGCAGCCCGCGAGTGAACATGAACTATCACATACAGAAGAAGAGCTACGTTTACTATTATCAGAAAGCTATAAATCCGGCGAAATTAACATGAACGAATTAAAATACGTAAATAATGTATTTGAATTCGACGACAAAATCGCCCGTGAAATTATGGTGCCTCGTACAGACATCGTAGGCTTTGAAGTAAGCGCATCATTCGAAGAGGTTTTAACGCAAATTTCAGAAGAACGCTACACTCGTTATCCGGTATATGACGGTGACCGCGACAATATTTTAGGTTTCTTAAACATTAAAGACTTCCTAACTTTAGGAATGAATAATCGCATTAGCTCGGCAACATTCAAGCTAGAGGATTTCATCAATCCTGTTATTCGTACAATCGAAACAACCGCGATTCAAGACTTACTACAAATCATGCAAAAAAAACGTATTCATATTGCGATTTTACTAGATGAATATGGTGGAACAAGTGGTATGGTCACTGTAGAAGATATTTTAGAAGAGCTTGTTGGTGAAATTCGCGATGAATTCGATGACGATGAAATTTCTGATATTCGTAAAATTGGCGAAGACCACTACTTAGTTTATTCAAAAGTTTTAGTAGATGATATTTGTAAATTATTATACTTAGATATTGAAAATCCAAATGTTGATACAATTGGTGGCTGGTACTTTTCAAACATGCCTGAACTAAATATAGATGAATCATTCATTTACGAAAACTATGAATTTAAAATCCATGAAATTGATGGCTTACAAATTCAATTTTTAGAGATTAAAAAGTTACATGATGTGCTTGAAGAAAAAATAGCAGAGTAATTCATTTGCACCGAAAACATACTGTTTTCGGTGCTTTTTCATTTATGGTTGTTTCATAAACTTTTATTGCAGGAATAGTTCGTCCATCAAAAAAAGAGCAGCTCACTCGCTGCTCTTTTTTCGTAAATATAGATTATTCATTGTTGTCTCCAGCATCCTCACTATTATCGTGACAACGCCAACAAATGCCATGGAATGTTAGGCGGTGGTCTTTTATTATAAAGTTCCAACGTTTTTCCACAATTACTTCTACATCTTCTAGTAAGTCTTCTTGAATTTCATCTACTGCGCCACATTCGATACAAACTAAGTGGTGGTGGAAGTGTTTTGCGCCTTCCTGACGTAAATCGTAACGAGATACACCATCACCAAAATTAATTTTATCGACAATTTTCAGCTCTGTTAGAAGCTCTAACGTACGATACACTGTTGCTAAACCAATTTCAGGTGCTTTTTCTTTTACTAATAAGTAAACATCCTCAGCACTTAAATGGTCCTCCTCATGCTCAAGTAGTACCGCAACCGTCGCTTCTCGCTGTGGCGTCAGCTTATAGCTCGCACTATGCAGTTGCTTTTTAATTCGATCAATACGGCTCTCCATATGTGACGCCCTCCTAAACTTATTTCATTATACCAAATGACTAAATCCTATTACAAGACAATGATTTATATAAATAGGTACGTTATGATAAAATTTTCTAATATCCCCAGAAAAGCAAACATTATTAACAATAGTAGCACTTTTTTTGTCGGCACTGTTCGTTTTAACGTTCTTGTTGTTTGTTGTTTGTTCATGACTTCATAAAGCATAATGAGTAAGATTCCATATAAAAACTGAAACGGAAACCACCAAAAAGCATATAGCTGTACAGAGTCATGCTGCACAAGTAAAAATACCGAGCTAAGCCCAAAAAATGTCATTTTCAATGCGATAAAAATGAGTGCGACTTTCGCTAAATATTGATGTGTCGAAAAGAATAATACAACACTTATACTCACAAGAAAAGGAACTACACTCCAAAACCAAGCAGGTTTTTCCTGTGAGAGCAGTCGCCGATCAAAAATGTTAATGACTTGCTCGATTTGAGCCAGCTCAAATAATTGATAACATAACACACCACAAATAAAACAAATAACAATCATCGATGTGTATAAGATTACTCTATAATTTTGCACACAAACCGCCCCCTTTGTCCATACAACTTATGCTAGTGGACAACGGGTATGCATCTTTATTTTTGACTCTTCATCCAAAGAATCGCAAAGGCTGTTTTTGCGTCATAAATACGTGCATCTGCCATCATGGCTTCGGCTTCTTCTATTGTTACTTCCATTAACTCTACAAATTCATCTTCATCTAGCGCTACTGGTACGTCTAGCTTTTGTAAATTTTTCGCAACATAAATATGAATCACTTCATCCGCAAAGCCAGGTGATGTCGCAAATGCTTGCACAAACGTTAAATCGTCGGTTGTATAACCTGTCTCTTCTTCTAATTCACGACGTGCCGTAACGATTGGCTGCTCCCCTTTTTCTAGCTTGCCGGCTGGAATTTCAATGATTGAACGCTCTAATGCTTTACGATATTGTTCTACTAATAAAATTTTATTGTTGTCCGTGATTGCAATGATTGCTACTGCGCCAGGATGATTAATAATTTCTCGTTTAGACACACCACCGTTTGGTAAGGTCACCTCATCTACTTTCAATGAAATCACTTTTCCCTCGTAAATCGGGGTTGATTGAATGGTTTTTTCTTCAAATTTCTTCATCCTAACACCTCCACTTGTTCTCTAGCTTAATTTCATTGTACCATTAGAAAGAGAAATTCTAAAATAGAGACGATGGAGGTATTACAATGAAAACACGTACACTTGGAAATAGCACACTCAACATTTCAGAAATTAGTTTAGGCTGTATGTCACTCCCTCCAATCGAAACGGACGTAAAGCCGATTATTGATGCAGCCATTGATGCAGGCATTACCTATTTTGATACGGCTGATTTATACGATCGTGGTGAAAACGAGAAAGTTGTTGGACAAGCATTAAAAGAGCACCGTCATAACATCCTTTTAGCAACAAAAGTCGGCAATCGCTGGGAAGACGGTAAGGACGGCTGGGGCTGGGATACGTCCGCACGCTATATTAATGAAGCGGTGCGCAGTAGCTTGCAGCGTCTGCAAACCGATTATCTCGATGTGTACCAATTACACGGCGGCACAACCGAGGATAACTGGGAAGAGATTATCGATACGTTTGAAGGCTTGAAAAAGGAAGGCTTAATTCGTGAATACGGAATTTCTTCTATTCGCCCAAATGTGTTTATCCCATTCTTACAAACTAGCGCAGCGATTAGTAATATGATGCAATTTAATATTTTGGACGAGCGTGCTGAGGAATATTTTGAACCCATTCAAGCATCTGGCGCCTCTGTCGTTACTCGTGGTACCGTAGCTAAAGGGTTATTAACAAACGATTGGCGTAAACGATTAAAGTCGTTTATGAGCTATGATGAAGCCCAAGCAAAAGAGCTATTAGAAAAAATCGAAGCATTATACGGAGATGTGCACGCAGCAGCACTAGCGTTTAACCTACACTATGAAACGGTGGCCTCTACGGTCATTGGTGCGCGTACAAAACAACAGCTTCTTCAAAATCTTGCCGCTTATGACAAGGCGCAAACACTTTCGGATATTGGGCAATTAACGAACTTTACACGTCAAGACCGTTATACCGATCACCGATGAAAAAATCCATTTTCTTCGTCATCGTTAGTTTGATCATCGTCGCAATCTTCTCCAATATGAGCTACGAGCAGCAAACAATTGTTCCGACATTAAGAGATGTTTTGAAGGATAAGCCACTTGAGGGCTGGTTGAGCCAATTTGAGTTTCATTATTGGGGACGTACGATTACTGTTGAAACACGTGGCTATTTTTATGTAATTGAATTTTTAATTCGTAAAGCAACTCACTTTTTTGGCTATGGCTTACTAGCTGTGATTTTTTATTTATTTTATCGCAAGTTGCATATGCGAGTTCCGGCTATCTTTGCCTTTTGTTCGATTGTAATCATCGCGAGCTTAGATGAGTTTCGTCAAAGTATGGTTCCTGGTCGTAGTGGTATTGTGGATGATGTTATTTTAGACGCGTGTGGGGCATTTACCTTATTAGTATGCATGAAGCTTTTTAGCTGGAGCATTCATAAAATAAAACAGGTGCGTGAAGTGAGTTAATCACTTCGCACACCTGTTTTTTCATTAGAATTTCGAGCCTTTGTCGCCGAATTGGTTCAACAATTCTTCAAAGCTCATATTTTTTTCACGTTGCTTGCGTTCGAATTTTTCTTTCGCGATGCGTTCTTCCTCTTTTGCTGCTTCACTCGCAACGAGTTCTTGCTTCGCTGCTTTTAATTTCGCTAAGACGTCGCCACCTAATTGATCGGCTAATGTTGCCGCCTTTTCTTTCGGTAAATCAAATTCTGAAGTTTGTCGTTGCTGTTGTTTCTTTTTTGCCATTTTACTCACCTTTTTTCATTTGTTAGCGCTGAACGATTGTTGCAACCCCTTGGCCACCACCAATGCAAAGTGTCGCTAAACCATAGTTCGCTTCCTGCTTTTGCATTTCGTGTAGTAGCGACACAAGTACGCGTGCACCACTTGCACCAATTGGGTGACCGAGCGCAATCGCACCGCCATTTACATTTAGTTTATCATGATTGAAGGCTAATTCGCGATCCACAGCAATTGATTGTGCTGCAAAAGCTTCATTTGCTTCAATAACATCCATTTGCTCTACTGTGACATTGGCTTTTGCTAATGCCTTTTTCACTGCTTGTACTGGGCCGATTCCCATCACCGCTGGGTCTACACCCGCGCTCGCATTCGCTACGATTGTCGCCATTGGTTGAATGCCTAGTTCTAATGCACGCGCTTTTGACATGACAACAACTGCGGCTGCTCCGTCGTTAATACCCGATGCGTTGCCTGCTGTTACAGAGCCATCTTTTTTGAATGCTGGACGTAAATTGCCTAGTTTTTCGGCAGTTGTACCGGCTTTTACGTATTCATCTTGTGCAAAAATGACCGGTTCCCCTTTACGCTGCGGGATTTCGACTGGTACGATTTCATCGGTAAATTTCCCGTCTGCTATCGCTTGTGCTGCACGTGCTTGTGAACGCGCTGCGAATGCATCTTGTTCCTCACGTGTAATGCTGTATTGATCGCATAAATTTTCTGCGGTAATGCCCATATGATAATCGTTAAACGCACACCAAAGACCGTCTTTAATCATCGTATCCACGATTTTTTGGTCGCCCATGCGGAAGCCTTCACGTGCATTTTGCATTACATACGGTGCTTGACTCATATTTTCAAAGCCGCCCGCCACAACGATTTCCGCATCGCCTGCTAAAATCGCCTGTGTTGCTAAATGGACCGCCTTTAAACCCGAGCCGCACACTTTATTGATTGTTAGTGCCGGCACTGCATGTGGCACCCCTGCTTGAATGCTTGCCTGACGTGCTGGATTTTGACCTGATCCTGCTGCAAGTACATTGCCCATAATGACTTCATCGACTAATGCCGGATCTAAGTTCACACGGCTTAATGCCTCTTTAATAACGATACTTCCTAGTGTTGGCGCTGCGATATCCTTTAATGTTCCTTGAAACGCACCAATTGCTGTACGTACTGCGCTTACGATTACTACTTCTTGTGTCATAAATCCCTTTCCCCTTTCGTACTCCATCCCACTAAGCAAATATTGCTGCTCACTAAAAATTTTATCAAATTCCAGTCATAATTTATACAAAATATTGGTTAATGACCATAAGTTAGGGAATATAATAAGTAAGAGGTCTAGTTCCAGGTCGATATTATTTCAAAAAACTAAAGTATCCAATATTTGGTGCCTTTCATTTGATTTCTTTTCGATGTTCATTGAATAATGAACTTATTAAGGAGTGACATATTATGAAAAAACGCACGTTATTTTTATCGGGAAGTATTGCGACAACACTCATCGCTGCGGCGACGACCGCGACAGGTGTACTGATGTCTAATCGCCTAATGTACATTAAGAAAAAAGACGACGCCTTCATTTTAGAGCGTGAAGTTTCCTCAAAGCGCTTTGACGAGGCTTGGTATGATGGCTGTCCAAAAGACGTACTATCGATTGAATCGCCAAATGGTTACATGATTAGCGGGATTTATTTAAAGCCACTTGAAACGAAGAATACGGTCATTATTTGTCACGGGGTTACCGAAAACAAAATTAACTCGATGCGCTATGCACGTATGTTTGAACGACTTGGGTTTAATTCCGTTGTGTACGATCACCGCCGTCACGGGGAATCCGAGGGTAAAACGACAAGCTATGGCCATTACGAAAAGTTTGATTTACAAGCGGTTGTCACAAAAATTCACGAACAAATTGGGGAGGATGCGATTTTAGGCATTCACGGCGAATCGATGGGCGCTGCAACAACGCTTCTTTACGCCGGGACGATTGAGGATAACGCAGACTTTTATATTTCAGATTGTGCCTTTTCCAATTTTCCAGAGCTCTTAAAAGGCATTTTTGAAAATGTGGTGCCGATTGGTGCCAAATATACGATTCCATTCGCAGATTTCTTCATGCGTGTTCGAGACGGCTACTCCGTCAAGGACGTGATGCCAATCAATGCGGTGGAGCATATTCAAAAACCGGTATTATTTATTCACAGTACTCCAGACGATTTCATTCCGTATACGATGTCAGAGGAATTATATGACTTAAAGCCTGAACCTAAGCGATTAAAGCTGTTCGACCAAGGGGATCATGCGAAATCATTCAATGAAAATCCAGGTGATTATGAGCAAACGGTGGCGAAATTTTTACATGATTTTGTACCTGTCTATCGTCAAGAAACGAAAACATTATTGTAAAATAAAAAGCTGAACGCTACGTAAAATCGTAACGTTCAGCCTTTTTAATCTTCAAAAACGATATGCCACTCTGCGCGTTTCTCTAAAAATTCCTTCGCTAAAGCCTGTGCGCCTTCTAAGCTATGGCTTGCTGCCCAGCCGCATTGCACTTCATTGCACGCTGGCACGGAAGTTGCTGCTAAAACGTCCTGTGTTGTTTTTTCTAAAATGTCTAAAATACCTTCATAGTCATCGTAGTTGATGAATGATACATAAAAGCCTGTTTGGCAGCCCATTGGTGAAAGGTCTACTACTGCGTCACTATGATTGCGAATACGATCGGCCATTAAGTGCTCTAATGAATGTAGCGCCGGCATTTCCATATGTGCTTTGTTTGGTTGTTTGAAACGAATATCATATTTTGTTACAACATCGCCCTTTTTACCCTCTTTTGTTCCTGCAAGACGTACATACGGTGCTACTACTTTCGTATGGTCTAAATCAAAGCTTTCTACATTTGTTTTCTCAGTTGTCATATCGAACCCTCCAAAAATCTATTGTTATTAGCTTAGACTAGTTCTCCGACAGAATCAATAGAATATTCAGATTTTCATACGAAAAGCGCTAAAGCGCCCGTTAAGCCCCGACAAGCTTTGGAGGGCCCGACTAGAAAGTAAACGTTTCACCACTTTCGACGGCGGGACCGAAAAGCTCGAGGGGCTGGCGCTTTAGCCTAGACACTGCTATGACGTTAAAATTTTTTACTTTGAAAAATAAAAACTACCCGAGCACAGTTGCACTTCGGGTAGTTGTCATTTACTTATTTATCTTGTAACTTGTTCATTGACGCCATCATCTGACGAACTTGCTTTTCAGACGGTTTACGTCCCATTTGTGCCATCATTACTCGAATCATTTGTTCGTTAATTGGCGGGTTCTCTTTTAAATACTTCATCATATATTGACGAGCTGCGTAGAAACCGATTGCAACACCCGCGATTAAAGCAATAATAATACCTAAAATCCATGCCCATGTCATAACTTGTCCAACCTCCTCCGCTACCTATGTACCGAGAAAAACTCTCCATGAAGGATTATACACTAAAAAGAATTCTCTTTCTATATATTTAATTTGAACAATTTAGGCTTACACACCCTCAGCCTCTAGACCTAGATGAAAATACAGTTACAGGTCGTTACTCAAAATTCCGAATCACGGTAACATAAAGCTATCAAATACGAGGAGGAACTCTACAATGAAGAAATTTTTCTTATACACAGCAGGCTTTTTCGCAGCGATCATTGCACTTGCTTTACTCGCACCAGTCGCTGGCTTACTAGTATCCGGCTTACTGCTAGCAGGAGGCTTACATTATTACACGGAAAGCACAAGCACGTTTGGTAAAGTGATGAGCTTAGTCATTGCACTTGCTGGTTTAATTAGTGCACTATCAAACACCCATGGCTTCATCGGCTTAGTTGCAATCGCCATTTTATTCTACATTTACAAAACACGTAAACATGAGAAAGTAGAAATTTTCTCGAAAACAGAAGAAGATCCCTTCACAAACTTCGAACGTGAATGGGCAAATTTAAACAAATAAGGAGCGAAAGCACAATGAAAAACTTACTAACAAAATTCAAATACACGATTCAAGCCGACTTACATGATTTATTCGACAAAAAGGTCGAAAAAAATCCAATCAAAATGTTAAATCAGTACATCCGTGAAGCAGAAAAGCAAACGGAAGAAACAGGGAAATTACTACAACGCCAAGGTCAATTGAAAAAAGAGCTAGAACTACAGCTTACACAAACAGTGGAGATGTTAGAAAAACGTGAAGCCCAACTAACACTCGCTCAGGCAACGAACGAAACAGAATTAATCGCGTTCGCTCAAGATGAAGTTGCTGCTTATACAGCGCGTAAACAAGCATTACTAACAAGCATTGATGCTGCCAATACAGAATACTTCTCATTAGAGCGCAAATTCGAAACGATGAAGCATAAAATTAAAGATATGAAAGTACGCCAGCTGCAATTGATGAGCAAAGAAAATGTTGTTCGTGCCAATCATCAAATGGACAAAGTGTTAACAGCAAATAACACAGAAAATTTTGATGAGCTGTCAAACTACATCGACGAATTATCACACAACATTGAGCGTAAATATGAAGTAACAACATTCGAAGCACGTCTAGCACAGCTAGAAAAAGAACAAACATTCATTGAACAAACCAAATCATGATATACTAGTGCAAGTTAGGAGAAGGCCCCGCGCTTTCTCCATTTTGCACGTTTAAGGAGGGGACCCCTGCATGCCGAAAATTACAACCGATCATCTTGCCATTATTGCGATTTGCTTTGCCCTTGTCGTGTTAATTGAATTAACCTTGTTCAATAACGGCACGGTGTTTTTATTGATTCTAGGTGCCATTTTTTTATATTTTAGTTATCAAAAGAAAAAGCAATATTATTTGTATGCAGGTCTATTCTTTTTATTTTTAGCGGTCCTCCATATTTGGACATTACGTCTGTTGATTATTGGGACATTAATTTTCTTGCTTTATCGCTATTTAACGAAAAAAGAACAAGTTGTTGAAATTAAAAATCCGTTAAATTCGAGCACCGAGCAAAATCAATTAATTGGCACAACGAGTCCCCCTTCAGAAAGCTATCATTGGCGAGATATCCATATTCAGCGCTTCATCGGGGATATTACAATTGATACAACAGAAACAATTTTACCTCAAGGGAAATCGCTCATTATCATCCAGCAAGCACTCGGAAAAGTCCGTGTCGTTGTCCCATATGAAGTAAGCGTTCAACTAAATTTTTCAACGCTATATGGTCAGGCAGCATGCTTCAATTATGCGCATAAGCAATGCATCAATGAGCAGCTACATTTTGAAGATGGCCCACAAGATGCCAAGCGGATACTTGTTATTTATGTTACGACTTGGATTGGCGATGTGGAGGTGCAACGCGCATGATGATTTTTTTAACCCGCTTTATGATTTTAATCTTGTTATTTGTGACGTTTACCTTTAATCTATTGGCCTTTTTATATGGGGAGCCGCGTGAGGAAACATGGCGCTTTTTAATCGATAATCGTGAGTTCGATCTACCACTTGGTGCACTGATGCTCATTGTGGCAGCGTGCTTCAGCTTTTTGATTGCCCTTTGGATGACGATTGCCGTCAAATTGAAAGAAAACCAAACAACGCGCCTTGTCAAAAAAGTAGCAGAGCCGGACTTTTCAAAAAACGTGAAAAAGGCGAATAGCTCGCTGAAAAAAGCACTGCGCGATGCGAATGAACTGATTGAAACACAGCGTTCGTCCTTACAACGTTTATCGCATGAAAAAGTGGAAACCAATGATGCCATTGTCCAAGAACGCTTACTTGCCGAGCGTCAGCGTTTAGCACGTGAGCTCCACGATTCTGTGTCTCAGCAGTTATTTGCGGCGTCGATGCTACTATCCGCATTAACCGAGCAAGAACAAAACGAACAGTCACAAAAAAAGCTAGCACAAGTTGAAAAAGTCGTACAGCAAGCGCAACTTGAAATGCGGGCCCTGCTTTTACATTTACGCCCTGTCGCCCTTCGTAATAAAAGCCTGGCAGAAGGTCTAGAGGATTTAATTGTCGAACTACAGGAAAAAGTGTACTTTAATATTGACTATCAAATTGAAGAAATTGCCCTTGGAAAAGCCGAGGAGGATCATTTATTCCGTATTGCCCAAGAAGCATTATCGAACACATTGCGCCATGCAAAGGCTACGGAAGTCGAGCTGTTATTTATCGCACGTGACGGCTTAGCCATTTTACGCATTCAAGATAATGGGCTTGGCTTTGATAATAATGGCGATAAAACATCCTCTTATGGCCTACGTAATATTGCAGAGCGTGCGGTTGAAATTGGTTGTACGTATAAAATTGTATCCGTACCAGCTGAGGGAACAATCGTTGAAGTAAAAGTACCGCTGAAAAAGGAGGAACAGGCTAATGATTAAAGTCGTCATTGCAGATGATCACGAAATGGTGCGAATTGGCGTTGCGGCTTACCTTTCTGCGCAACCTGATATTGAAGTTGTTGGTGAGGCTGCAAACGGGCAAGAAGCAGTAGAACAAGCACTTGCTCTGAAGCCAGATATCATCTTAATGGATAATGTCATGCCCATCAAGAACGGCGCACAGGCAACTGCTGAAATACTCGCGAGCTGGCCTTTAGCAAAGGTCATGATGGTCACAAGCTTTATCGATGATGATAAGCTGTACCCTGCCCTAGAAGCAGGTGCTGTAAGTTATATTTTAAAAACGAGCAATGCCAAGCAAATTGCCGATGCCATTCGTAAAACGATTAACGGGGAAACGGTATTAGAGCCCGAAGCAACGACGAAAGTCATGGCCCGTATGCGCGGTGTTGCCCCTGCACTACATGACCATTTAACCGAGCGCGAAACGGAAGTCTTACAGTGTATGGCGCGCGGCTTAGCGAACCAGGAAATCGCAGAAGAATTGTTTATCGCACTCAAAACGGTGAAAACACATGTTAGTAATATTTTAAGTAAATTAGAAGTCCAGGACCGTACGCAAGCAGTCGTTTACGCGTTTCAAAATGGCCTCGTCAAATAAGGAGACCTTACTATGAACTTTACCTATGAAAAATTCGCACAAGATGGCACATTAACATTACTTGACCCACTGTTTACGCTGATGTTAATTTTCAGTGCGCTGTTTGTGATTATCGTACTCCGCTTTACAATCAATCCAAAAATCATGCTATTTATTGGTGCGTTCATCATTTTACTAAGCGCACAGCTGCTTTCGATTAGCGGCATATTAGCTGATGAATTAAATTTAGCAGACGCCTCGAAAAACTTTTACATCGTCATCACGATTGCCGTGCTACAAGTAGTTGCCATTGTCTATGCCTTTGTGAAAGCGAAGAAAAATAAATAACAAAAGCTCATGAACGATTTTTAAAATCGAACATGAGCTTTTATTATTTTAACTTCTCCATCAGCGAAAAGAACGGTTTCTTTAACTTTACTAGCTGCTCATGGGCGGCAGCTTGCTGTTCTTTCGTTGTCGCATCATAAAAGGCTTGTAGCGCTTTGTCTGTCGCTACGTAAAAATCATACAGGCTTTCATCGCCCTTTTCTTGATTGCCAAACGTATCAATAAACATCGTTAATTGATATTGAAAATTCTTTTCAGACATCGTTAACACATGCTTATTCGCGTCTACTTGTACGTCATCATTTAAAATATACGTTTGAAAATCAACAAGCTCCAAATAAGCTTTTTCGACTTGCTGCAAATACTGCCCCTCTTTTTCATTGCGCTTATTTTGATCCATAATTTGAATGAAAATGACTAAAAATAAAATAATCGTTAAATAAATCGAAATGCCTTTCCAGGATAAAAACTTTTTGTTTTTCATGCTGTGCCTCCGCTTAATTAAATAAGTGATCCTTTAAATTTTCTAAGGACGAGTCAATCCCATTACGTAATGATGTTTGGTCTTCGCGGCACACATCAATCGCCTTTTCAATAGCAATAAGCGCGTTTTCTAAAAAGGCTTCTGCTTGTAAGTCTTTGTAAAGCTGGGTTAGCACAAGTGCCTTATTCCAGTACCAGCGTGCGTTTTGTGGATCTAAATCGATAGCGCGCTCGATATATGGTAATGTATCAAATGGCGACCAGCTAAAACGGCTCATCGTTTGACCCGCAAAGCCGTAATACAGCGCTTTATTTGGATTGTGCTTCACCGCTTGCATAAAGCAATGAATGCTTTCATCGTAATGATGCGCCATTAAAAATAGCTGGGCCTGTACAAAAAATGATTCGGCCTTACGCTCGTCATTTGCTGTGCGTGCGTCGTGTTCAAGCTGTTTAATCGCTTGTGAAAATTGCGCTTCGTCTTTGATGGCACGTAAATTTTCTACTTCATCTAATTCTGGATAACTTTCATTGGCACGCTCAACACTTTGTGTAATTTGCGCAGTTGGTTGTGGGAACTTGGCGTATTCATATTTTTCAAAAATAGCTAAAAACGGCTTTACTTGCTCGTCATTTCCGGCTAGTTTCTCAAGTTGTGCTTGTTCATAACTTTTTAAAAACTGACCATCGTAAAAATGGCGTTCTATTGTTGTCATCTGTTATTTCCTCCTACTTTCCCCTTATAACCTTATATCTTTCTATAATAATATAAGATGATTTAAAATTTTCAGATATCATACTTTATTCGGATTTATATTATCTTTTTATACTAATTTGTGTATAAACATTTCTGAAAGATCGAGCAAACTTTGTAAAAATTTTAATGCGCCATTTTTCTCAATCGAATGAATTTGAACGCCTGATTAAAACATCATGTGATGAGGCCAGTTTCTTTTATCAAGACTTTGTTGAAAATAAATCCTATTAAACATTAGAAAAGTAGCCTGTCGTAAAATTACGACAGGCTACTTGTATGTTTACGCTCATGCGCTACACAATTATTTAGAAATTGCAGCCGCGATTTCTGCGATAATAATTTCTGAGCCTAACATTGGTGATTCGCCTTGCTCAGCGTGACCGCCTTCTGGACGTTTATGAGATTCTTTAAATGCATCACTTTCGCGCCATGCAGCGAAGTGCTCTTTTGTATCCCAATACATTACAACGCTCATTTCATCGTAGTCTTCGAATTGTGTCGCTACTAATACTTCTACTTTTTCGAAACCTTCGAATTGTTGTAATGGACCTGGTTTTACGAACATTGGTGCCATCATTGTTGCCATACCTTTTTTTACTTTAATACGGTTTGTTACTGTAATCATATATGATCACTCCTTCAAAATTTTACTTAACATATTCATTTAATCACTTTCATCGCCATTGCGCAATTATTCGCGCTATAATTAGAACAATGAATACTAAAGGAAGAATGTAGATGAAATTTACGATTATTGCTACTAGTGACGTACATGGACATACCGAGCGCTTTTCGCAACTTGCCCAAATGATTCAGGCACAACAACCCGCGCTGTTAATCGACAACGGGGACTTTTTGCAAGGTAGTCATTTTAGTTATTATTATGAAAATATTAAGCGCGCTCCACATCCGCAAATCGCACGCGCAAATGAATTACAGTACGATGTTGCCGTTTTTGGCAATCACGAATTCAATTACTCGCTTCCTGCAATCGAAGCGATGCGTAGCGCCTGTCACTTTCCTTGGCTTGCGGCAAACATCAAGGACTTTGCACAACACTATTTTATAAAAGAAATTGAAGGCGTTCGCGTTGCAGTTATAGGGGTTGTCACGCATTACACCGCATTTTGGGACGAAGGCGATGCAACGAAGGACTTACAGTTCGAATCTGCCTTTAACGCCGCCCAGCGAACGGTTCACTACGTACGTGCTAATGAACAGGTAGATCTAGTCATTTTAAGCTATCACGGCGGCTTTGAACGGGATGTACATACAGGACATACGATTGACCTTCACGAAGGCGAAAACGAGGGCTACCGGATGCTGCATGAAATTGACGGCATTGATATTTTCATTACCGGTCATCAGCATTTAGAAATCGCAACAAAGGTGAACGGTATTTCAGTTGTACAACCTGGGGCGAATGCGAAATGCTTTGCACAAATTGACGTCACCATCGAAGACGGGAACCTAACACATGAACCATCATTAGTGTATGTAGATGAAACGCTTCCCCCATTAATCGATGCGGCATTTAATCATTGGAAACATGAGGTGCTTGGTGAAAGTGTTTGTCATTTGGCATATGACGATTTCTTCACACCGCGCATACAGACGACCAACTATGTCCAGCTTCTGCATGACATGCAATTGCATTTCACAAACGCACAGCTTTCAGTCATTGAACTGCCCTATCATAGCGAAGGTGGTTTCGCAAAACATATTACAAGAAAAGATGTCTTACATAACTTCCCCCGTCAGAACCGACTCGTTGTCATCGAAATGACCGGAGCAGAACTACGCGCCGCACTTGAGCT
>SMEP01000386.1_pt1 | contig 15965 bp, 15 predicted proteins | sample 2456231 | NCBI WGS metagenome assembly SMEP01 (sample SAMN10132595, study PRJNA489261) | soil metagenome | isolation source: day1 control-silty clay loam soil ammended with raw manure from dairy cow... | place: USA | collected 2015-05-15
TGTTAAAGGAATGGCGCGATAGCTGGCGCAGCTTCAAGCTTATTTGGATTCCACTCGTATTTTTACTGTTAGGGGTAAGTGACCCACTCATGAATTATTTCATGGAGGATATTTTGCAAGCAGTTGGAAATATGCCTGAAGGATTCGAAATGATTATGCCCGAACTGCGACCAGCAGATTTACTAGCCGCATCTACGGGGCAATTTCAATTGATTGGTATAATTGTGCTCATTGCGGCTTATATCGGTACGTTTAGCCGTGAACGCCAAAACGGTACGGCTACACTTCTATATGTGCGTCCGATTTCATTTAGCGCTTTATTTTTAAGTAAATGGGCTGTTGCAAGCGTTGTTGCAGTAATTAGTGCGGTGGCGGGCTATGCAGGAAGTATGTATTATACAGCGCTACTATACGGGACTGTGGACTGGATGAAGTTTTTTGCGATGATTGGCACGTATTGTGTATGGCTCATGCTTGTCATGGCATTTACGATTGCCATGAGCGCGGCTTTTCAAACTGCTGTGGCAGCGACGATTACCATTGTGCTCATACCTTTTGGACTGCTTATTGATCAGTTAATCGGGAGCTTTTGGGAAGTATCACCGTGGAAGCTAGCGAATTACGGGGTGATGCTTGTTACGGATAGTGTACTAATGAAAAATTATTGGTGGACATTTGGATTCGTTGTCGCGCTAATGACCGCTAGTATTGTATTTGGTATTGTGATGAGCAAGTTTAATAGTAGTAAAGTGAAAATTTAATTGATAATAAGAGATGTTACGGAGAAAGTGTAAAACTTTCCACGTAACATCTTTTTTATATTTAACTTTTTGCAATATTAGGAATATAATAACTTTTAGCTGTATTTTACGAGGAGGGGTTTGGCCGCCCCCACCAAAAATTAATTGGGATTGTTACACCGATCGACATTATGAAGGTGGACTAGCATTTTTTTCGCTAATATAAAACGAGCCGTTTTCTAAAATTTGTACATAATATAATGATTCAATGGATTTAATGTTTTTCTTCGATAACTTTTTAGTGAGCCATTCCTCGGATAATTGGAGCTTCTGTAAATTTTCAAAAATAATTTGACCATCCGATACGAGTTCTGTTGGTAAGTATTGTGGCATCGGTGCTGAAACATTAACATCTTCTTTTGTTGCGGTACGGGCAAGTGGTTTTTTAAGCACACTTAATTGGCCATTTGTTTCAAAAACGGCATAGAGTACTTCATCGAATGAAAAAATACTTTGCTCGCGTAGTAACATCGCCAGTTCATCGGTATGCAGCCGTGACTTTTTTAAATGATCATTTAAAATAACGCCGTTTTGGATAAGAATCATTGGCTTATCATCAAATAAAACACGGGCTTTTTTAGATTTCAATGATAGAAAACTTACGAAAAGTGTCAACGCTGTCCACCAGATAAGTGAAACAAGTCCGTCTAAAAAGGGTGTTTCAACTTGAGCAGATATTTCTGCGGCAATAGAGCCGAATGTTATACCAGTAACATAATGAAAAAACGTCAGCTGGCTTAATTGTTTTTTTCCAATAATGCGTGCAAGTATGAGAATCGCGAAAAATGCACAGCTTGAACGAATGAGCATTTCGCCTAAGTTTAGTTCCATTGACATCACTCCTTGTAGTCGGTAGCATGGACAAAAAATAGTGGGAATATGCGATTTTCTAAACAGAAAGAATGTGAAAATATGTCGACAACTTCAGTAAAACAAACCAATCCGGTTTATCCGATTATGGTCGCAATTGGTGTTTGTCACTTAATCAATGACACGATGCAGGCCGTCATTCCAGCGATGTTCCCATTACTTGAACGAGATTTAGGGTTAACGTTTACGCAACTTGGGATGATTTCCTTTGTACTGAATATGATTGCAAGTTTACTCCAGCCAGCAGTTGGATTTATGACGGATAAGCGCCCGGTACCATATGCGTTGCCGTTTGGGATGGTCAGCTCGTTTATCGGGCTGTCGCTGTTAATTTTATCTACCGAGTATTGGATGATTTTAGTATCGGTCATCTTTTTAGGGCTTGGCTCGGCAGTATTTCACCCGGAAGGTTCACGCGTGTCATTTATGGCGGCCGGTAATAAGCGCGGGTTAGCGCAGTCGATTTATCAAGTTGGGGGGAACTCAGGGCAAGCATTAGCACCGTTACTTAGTGCATTTATTATTTTACCGTTCGGCATGAAAGGCGTGGCGATAGTGCTTGTGTTCACGTCAATCGGCATTTTCTTATTAACGAAAATCGCTGCCTGGTATAAGCGTCAGCTAGAGGCCGAAAAATTATCGAAAGTCAAAAAAGTACTCATTTCGTCATTGCCGCCGTTATCGAAAAAACAAATCGGCTTTGCGCTTATTGTGCTACTTCTTATCATTTTTGCCCGTTCATTTTACGTGACAAATATGACGAGCTTCTATGTGTTTTATTTAATTGAAGAGTATGGGATTTCAGTGGAGCGCGGGCAGCTATTTATCTTTATTTTTATGGCCTTAGGTGTAGTAGGGACCTTTTTGGGTGGGCCGCTCTCGGATAAATTTGGGCGGAAAAATATTATTTTACTATCGGTTATTGGGCCGATTCCGTTTTGTTTAGCGCTGCCGTTTGTGTCGCTTTATGTCGCGCTAATTTTCCTGATGATTATTGGGGCGCTTATTATGATTAGCTTTACGGTAACGGTTGTTTATGCGCAGGAGCTCGTGCCTTCAAAAATTGGCACAATGGCGGGGTTAACGGTCGGTGTCGCATTTGGTATGGGTGCGATTGGTTCTGTTGTCATTGGTATGGTGATGGATGCGATGGGCATTCGTTTTACGATGATCGCGGTTTCGATTTTGACATTTTTATTATTTGTGGCGTTTTTACTACCAAAGGATACGGTTGGAAAAACGGCTTAATGTTATAGCAAAATAAAAATGGGGGGCGTCCGGACAGTGTTATTTTTCGGATAGTGCTTTACTCATGTATTAATTATCCGCGATGGCGCGGTGCTTCTGCGGTGGTCGGAATAAATTCCCACCATCCTCGGCGCAAAAAGGGATTGACCAGAAGGCTTTCTGGACAATCCCATTTTTTTTATTCGTTTACTGGGCGACAGGCTACCGGGATTTTTTCCGGATCTGTTACAAGGCCTTCTGTAATGTTTACTTCATGCATTTTGGCATCATAGGCAAATTTGAAAATACCATTATCGAAATCTGTGCCGATTTCTTTAAAGAATATGCCTTCAAGCGAGACAACCTTTGGACAAATAAAGGCTACTTTGAAGTGTTCGCCTTCTTCGACTAAATAGGCACGAACACCTTTTTCAAAAACGTCAATTAGTTCGTCTTCAGAAGGACGCTTTACCGATACAATGTGGAAATCTACGAATGGTACTTCTTTCAGTAAGACGTTTAAGAATGAGCCTTTCGTAATTTCTTCCCAGCGGCTTTGTGCGCTTTGACCTACGATAATTTGTGTAATATTAAAATCCATCGCGATTTCTGTAATGACTTTATGGATTGGGCGTTTTTCGTTGTCTTTGACGATAAATTCTTCTACTTCTAGCTCTTCTGTCAGCTGTTTCCATTGTTCAATGTAGCCTGATTTTTCCGCATCAAATGCGTCAAGTGGCTTAGTATCGACTGTTAAAACATAGAGTGGACAATCTAGTAAAGTAGCAAGCTTATGTCCACGGCGAATTAAGCGCTCTCCATTTTTTCCGTAATATACACAAACTAAAATACTTTCATCCAAGCGGCCTTTTATATATTTCATTTTAGTTCGCACCTCGTTTTCTTGTTCTAGTAATATTTTGTGAAAGATGAATTGTTTTTGAGAAATTCAGTATAAATGAGTTAAAAATGATGCTATTACAGTGCATTACGCACATCATTATTGTATACTTAAAACTGTAATGTTTCACGGCGTTTAGTAATTTTTACATAATAATTTACAATTGTATATTTTTTGCTCTTGGTCTATCCGAAAATGGAAGGACACTTTCTCTATATGCCACATTATTATGAAGTGAGTTAAATGGTTAGTCAAGTGTCATTGTCTAACGGATATTACTATACATAGCGTACATTGACTTTAAGTATGTAGGAGGTTTTTGCTTTTGATTGTTGCATTGTCGATTTTACTTCCATTTTTAGCTGCGGCTTTAATTCCGTTTACATACAGGCGATTTAAAAGCATTCATTTAGGATGGCTTGTTTTAGTTGTGCCTGTCGTATTATTTTCGTTTCTAGCTACATATATCTCTCGAATTGCCCGTGGTGAAACCTTTATCTACACGTTCGAGTGGATCCCCTCTTATGGTATTAATATAACGACCTATTTAGATGGCTTGAGCATGATTTTTGCGTTGCTCATTACCGGCGTAGGCAGTTTAGTAATACTTTATTCTATTTTCTATTTATCAAAAAAAGAATCCTTGCATCACTTCTATTGCTACTTGCTATTATTCATGGGGGCAATGCTAGGTGTTGTACTTTCCGACAATTTAATGGTGCTGTATGCGTTTTGGGAATTAACGAGTGTATCGTCGTTTCTACTAATCGCGTTTTGGCATCACCGTAAAGCTTCCCGTGCAGGTGCGCGTAAGGCAATGACGATTACCGTTTCTGGCGGCGTGGCCATGCTAGCCGGATTTTTAATGTTATATGTCGCTTCAGGCACATTTAGTATTCGTGGAATTTTAGCGAATTTAGATGTTGTGCAGGCGAGCGGTTACTTTGTGCCAGCAATGTGCTTAGTGCTACTAGGGGCGTTTACAAAATCTGCGCAGTTCCCGTTCCATATTTGGTTACCGGATGCGATGGAAGCGCCAACGCCTGTTTCGGCATACTTACACTCGGCAACGATGGTAAAGGCCGGGATTTATCTGGTTGCGCGTACGACACCGATTTTTGGTGGGCATGAGGTATGGTTCTGGGCGGTTAGTGGTGTCGGATTAATGACGTTATTCTGGGGTTCATTTAACGCCGTGCGTCAATTCGATTTGAAGGCGCTGCTTGCGTATTCAACGATTAGTCAGCTTGGGTTAATTATGAGCTTATTTGGACTTGGTTCGGCGGCATTGCATGGTGGTTATTCGGCAGAGTCGGTTATTTATACTCAGGCCACATTTGCCGCGCTGTTTCATTTAATTAACCATTCCACGTTTAAAGGTGCGCTCTTTATGATGGTCGGGATTGTCGATCATGAAGTCGGTACGCGTGATATTCGTAGGCTCGGTGGTTTAATGGCACTGATGCCGTTTACGTTTACGATTGCGGTGATTGGGAGTTTTTCAATGGCAGGCTTACCGCCATTTAACGGCTTCTTAAGTAAGGAAATGTTCTTTGCAGCTACGTTAAAAATTACGCAGCTCGATATTTTCTCGCTCGATTCATTCGGATTAGTATTCCCGATTGTGGCGTGGATTGCGAGTATTTTCACGTTTATTTACTGCGCCATTATTGTCATGCGTACGTTCTTTGGAAAATTACAGCCAGATCGTTTAGAAAAGCCACCGCATGAGGCACCGATTGGGATGCTGATTCCACCGTATATTTTAATTGCGCTTGTGATTGGGATTTTCATCTTCCCGAATGTGTTAGGGCATTATATTTTAAGTCCTGCGATGGCGAGTGTTTATCCAACGTTCCCATCAACGGAAGAAATGACGCCACATATCGCGGCATGGCACGGCTATATTAATAGTGAACTGATCATGACGTTTGGTGTAGTAATTGTCGGGATTTTCTTATATAAAACGTTGAAAAAATGGCGTCCAATGTATCAATTAATCCCACCGCAATATACACTAAATGCGATTTATGAGCGTGTTATTGGTTCGGGTGAACATTATTCTGGAACAATAACAAAGCGTTATATGAACGGTAATTTAACGTATTACTTCATTTATATTTATGTCGCTTTCGTAGCGATTTTAGCGGGCTATATGATTTATGCGGACCTGTTTAGCTGGAATCCTTCAGGTGATTCGGTCATTGAGCCGTATGAATTAATTTTAGTGTTTGTCATGATTGCTGCAGCAGTCGCGATTGTCTTTGCGAAGCAGCGTATTACAGCGGTGTTATTAAACGGGGTACTTGGTTATTCTGTGGCGTTCTTCTTCGTGGTGTTTCGTGCACCGGATTTAGCATTAACACAGCTCGTTGTCGAATCTGTAACAACGGCGTTATTCTTACTGTCATTTAAGTTTTTACCGAAGCTACAGCCGGAACAATCGACGAAAGCGTGGAAGTTTACGAAGCTTTCGATTTCAATTGCAGTAGGGGCTACGGTGACGCTAATCGGTTTAGCCGTCATGAACTATGACAAATTTGAGCCGATTTCCGCGTACTTTGAAGACGCGTACAATTTAGCGGGTGGTAAAAATATCGTCAATACGATTCTAGGTGATTTCCGTGCGTTCGATACGATGCTTGAAGTAGTTGTACTCTTTATTGCAGGGCTTGGCGTCTACACACTCATTAAGCTAAAGGCGAAAAAGGAGGATACAGACGTTGAAAGTAAATGATGTGATTTTAAAAACCGTTGTACGATTCGTTGTATTCATCGTCTTTACGCTTGGGATGTATTTGTTCTTTGCTGGACATAATGCACCGGGTGGCGGCTTTATCGGTGGCTTGGTGCTTGGTTCGGGGATTGTACTGCTTTATATTACGTACGATATCGAAACTGTTCATAAAGGGATGCCGTTTGATTTTAAAAAGGTCGCAGCGCTCGGTGTGCTACTTGCAACAGGGACTGCGATTGCTTCGTTATTTTTTGATGCACCGTTTTTAACGCAGACGGATGGCTACTATGACATTCCGCTACTGGGTGAAAAGCATTTATCAACCGTAACGATTTTTGAAGCAGGTGTGGCGCTGACGGTTGTTGGGACACTTGTGACGATTATTTTAAATATAAGTGAGGATGAATAGTATGGAATCATTAATGATTGTGCTTGTTGGCATACTCGTAGCAGTCGCTACCTATTTAATCCTCTCTCGTAGTGTGTTACGTGTGATTGTCGGAACAGCGATTTTGTCACATGCCGTGCATCTTTTATTACTCACGGTAGGTGGCTTGAAAAAAGGAAGTGTGCCGCTTTTAGGACAGGCGGATGCACCGTTTACACGAATGGCAGCGATGACTTACATGAGCTTGGGGGGTCATCAGATGAGTAATATTTTAGTGTTACCAATGATAGTGCCGATTATTACAGCGGCACTGCTCGTATATTTACATGATCATATTAAATTACAGCGCATTGTCAGTCTCATTACGATGATTTTCGTGAGCGGGGTATCGGTTGTTTTATTACAACTGATTCAAACTGAGGGGATTTTGCGCCTTGATTTTAGTGGTTGGCTACCGCCGTTTGGGATTTTATTTGTTGCGGATTCGTTTTCTGTATTGCTCGTCTTAACGTCGAGCATTGTCACGGCGATTTGTTTGATTTATGCGTTTTCGACAATTGGCGAAGCCCGTGAAAAAATGTACTTTTACCCGTTTGTACTATTTTTAATTGCCGGGGTAAATGGTTCGTTTTTAACAGGTGATATTTTTAACTTATTCGTCTGTTTTGAAGTCATGCTGCTAGCGTCGTATGCGTTAATCGCACTTGGCGGTGAGAAAGTTCAGCTACGTGAGTCGTTAAAATATGTATTGATTAATGTCGTGGCGTCATGGATGTTCTTAGTGGCGTTAGCGTATTTATACGGCACGGTGAAAACGTTAAACATGGCACATATTGCGCAGCGTGTAGCAGAGGTTGGCCAAGAGCCGTTATTAACATTAGTAGCATTTATTTTCTTATTAGTCTTTGCGTTAAAAGCTGGGTTACTGCTATTTTTCTGGCTACCAGGGTCGTATAGTGTGCCGCCAACAGCGGTGCAGGCACTGTTTGCCGCGCTGTTAACAAAGGTTGGGATTTATGCGTTATTCCGCACGTTTACGCTAATGTTCCCACTACAGCCTGAGATAACACATACGGTGATTGGTGTGATGGCCGGGCTGACGATTATCGCAGGCTGTTTAGGGGCGTTGTCAGGGAAGGATATTCGAACAATTGCTTCTTATAATGTGATTATTGGTGTTGGCTTTATTTTGATGGCACTTGCGATTGGCAATGAACAAGCCTTTGCTGGTGCTGTGTATTATTTAATTCATGACATGATTGCAAAAGCGCTGTTGTTCTTATTAATTGGCACAATGGTCATGCTGACAGGCGAAATTGTCGTGAAAAATATGAATGGACTCATTCGAAATTATCCGCTGTTTGGTTGGCTGTTCTTTTTAACGATGTGTGGACTGATTGGGATTCCGCCGCTAAGTGGATTTATTGGTAAGGTGTTAATCGGGCAAGGTGCGGTTGAACAAGGTTCGTACGTGTTATTAGCATTAGGTTTTGGTTCTAGTATTATTGTGCTGTACTCACTGCTTCGTATTTTCTTAGCATCGTTCTTCGGGGAAGCAACGATTAGCGAAGAGGACAAAAAGCCGATTCCAAAAGGCGCCTATGTGTCGTTTGTGCTGTTAGCCATCTGTATGATTACTTTAGGTGTTGGCGCGGAGGGGATTGCCGTTTATGTAAACGACGCGGCGTATACGTTAGCCAATCCATCTGTTTATATTGACGCGATTTTAAATACGAATAAGTAAAGGAGGGTGAGCGTATGTTGGGACAATTTATTATTAATTTATTTATTGCGGCGTTGTGGTTTTTATTAGCGGATGATCCGAATGCTGATTTTACAACCTTTATGTCAGGTTTCTTTATCGGGATTCTGATTTTATATGCGATGCACCGATTTTTCGGCACGCAATTTTACCTGCGCCGCGTATTAAAGATTTTGAAGCTCATCCTGTTATTTATTCAAGAGCTATTATTATCGAGCGTCGAAGTGTTAAAGCAAGTGCTAGACCCACAGCTGAAAATTACGCCGGGCATCTTTACATACGAAACCCGTCTTGAAGGTGATTGGCAAGTAACAGCGTTAGCGCTGCTCCTAACGCTAACACCAGGTTCAGTCGTGATGGAAGTATCAGAAGACGGAAAAACGTTTTACATTCACGCAATGGATATTGTGGAATCAAAAGAAACGGTGCTGCGTTCGATTGGAAAATTCGAAGCAGCAATCTGGGAGGTGACACAATGATCGATTTAATTTTAAAGGCATCATTAGTGTTATTTATGGTGGCGATTGCGCTGTCTCTTGTGCGCGTCATTAAAGGGCCATCATTACCAGACCGTGCGATTGCGCTGGATACGATTAGTGTGAATTTAATCTCGGCGATTGCGATTATTTCCATTGTGTTAAAGACGAAAGCGTTTTTAGAAGCGATTTTAATTTTAGGAATCTTATCGTTTATCGGAACAATTGCGTTCTCGAAATATATTGAAAGAGGTGTCATCGTTGAGCGTAAATCAACTGATTGAGTTAATGGCGGCACTGTTCATTTTAGTTGGGGCAATTGTTAGTGTCATTAGTGCATTTGGGATGATTCGACTACCGGATGTATATACCCGTTCACATGCAGCCACAAAAAGTGCGACGTTATCGGTACTATTGTGCTTATTCGGGGCGTTTGTGTATTTTTGGATTCATGACGGTTATTTGAGTATTCGTTTGATTTTAGGGATTGTCTTTGTATTTATTACGGCACCTGTTGCGGGGCATTTAGTATGTCGCGCGGCGTATCGCTCACGTGTACCGCTTGCAGAAGGCTCAGGGGACGATGCGTTAAAGCCGATTTTGTTTGGTGAAGAAGAGGCCGAAGTAAAGTCAGATGTAGAGCAAGCAAAATAATATTTATAAAGCGCTCCACAAGTTACTAACAAAACTTGTGGAGCGCTTTTGTGTTTTTTTATGAGAATTCAGCTGTTTGTGGATATATGTGGATAACTTTGTGTATAACTCACGAATGGCACACAAGTATGAGCAAGAAAAGTAGGAAGAAAGGGAAATTCGTACGTTTATTAGCAAGCGTGAGGACGATAAAACGAAGATTAACACAAGCGTACAAACGTCTAGTAGCAACGTTTTGGCATGATTTTACCATTTTTTGTGGATAACTAAGGACAAGTTGTTGAAAAGGCGTGCTTAAATTGTGAGTAACTGTTCGTTATGTGGATAACTCTGTGGATAAAAAGAATATGTGGATAGTTTTTCTTGTTTAATTGACAAATACGCTAAGTTTTTATATAGTACATTACAACACTAATGTACTGATTAACAATGAAGGGGGGATCCATTTGGATTTCAACGCGCAAAGTACAACGCCCATTTATATGCAAATTGCAGATTGGTTGGAGCAAGAGATTCTTGCTGACCGTTTACTACCAGATGGCAAAGTGTATTCGCAATATCAGCTCGCCGAAATTTTTAATATTAATCCAGCAACAGCCGGTAAGGGTTTAACGATTTTAGTAGAAAAAGAAATTCTATATAAAAAGAGGGGACTTGGGATGTTTGTTGTAGCCGATGCAAAACAGCGTATTATTGCAACACGTAAAAATGAAACATTAACACAGCTAGCAAAGGAGCTTGTACAAGAAGCGAAGCGTTTAGGAGTTTCAGATGAGGATGTTATGAGCTTGATCCAACATATTCAGCAGGAGGGGTGAGCGATTTGATTTTATGCGAACAACTACAAAAGCGTTATGGGAAAAAAGTGATTTTATCAAGTGTGTCGTTTGCAATTGACGAGCCAAAAATCATTGGGTTAATTGGCCGCAATGGGGTTGGAAAGTCGACGTTATTAAAAATGCTAGCAGGTCATCTTAAATCGTCAAGCGGTACCATTGAAGTTGTTGGGAAAAAAGCATTTCAAAATTTAACGGTCGCTGCCAATACGATTTTAATTGAGGATAGTATGACGTTTCCAGGTGTATTAACGCTAAAAGAAATATTACAAAATGCACCGAAGTTTTATCCGAATTTTGCGCTTGATTTAGCAGTTGAGCTGCTAAAGTTTAGTGGCATTGCAGATAAAAATCATCACCATCAACTTTCAAAAGGACAAAGGGCAGCGTTCAACTTAATTTATGGGATTGCCAGTCGCAGTGCCATCACGCTACTCGATGAACCGATGAGCGGCATGGATGAAACGATTCGCGACGATATGTACCGTGTGATTTTAAAGGACTTTTTAGCACATCCGCGCATCATCATCATTTCAAGCCATTACTTGAACGAGATGGAGCACTTAATTGAAGATATTTTGCTATTACATGAAGGGCAGGTTGAGCTTTTTGCACCGGTTGATGAAGTGCAAAATATCGCGGTGAAGCTTGTTGGGCAAAAGGATTATGTAACGCCGTATTTAGCGAATTGTGATGTGCTATTAACACGTGAAAATGGCCCGATTTTTGAGGCGATTGTGCGTAGCAATGATTTTCCGCTACCAGACAATGTGCGCCAGCAAAATTTAACAGCAAGTGATGTATGTAAAGTATTAACGACGACGAAGGGAGGAACGATTGATGATATCTATCGTAACAGTGAATCCGGCGCGTAATCTTTATGAGCAGGTGAAATGGAAGTGCCAAGCGAGTAGCTCGGTGTTTAGTACGATTATTTTAGTGCATATCATTTTAGGTTTTTTAATGTCGGATGGAACCGGTTCGTTTTCTATGGGCGGTTCGCTAATCTCCATGCAAGCGCGGACCTATACATTAGACGGCGCGTTTATTTATAGCGTTGTGTTAATGCTAGGCATTGGCTGGATGCTAGGTTCAGGTACCTTGTCGCGCGATCAGTTTTCCATTGTGACGACGAATCAAACTGAAGTAATCTCGACCTTTTTCTTTTTCGTGCTAATATCGGTTTTTACATTCATTTCCGCGGTTTGTATGCTTGCGATCAGTGTCGTAATTGAAATGCTGAAAATGAATGAACCGCTTGTAATTGAAAATCAACTTTTTTCCGTACAAACAATGGTGATGTTTATTGTGTGTATGCTTCTTGCTAGTACAATGGGTTACTTTATCCGCACAGTATTTCAGTTTTCAAAAGTGCTCCTTGGCTTACTCGCAGTTCTGTTATTTTTACTCATTCGCATGTATAGCGTCGACATTTGGAGTGCTGTATTTGGTGAAACAAGCACGGAAATCCTATGGCGCAGTAGCTTATATGTAGTGTTATTATGGGGTGCGATTTTTGTCATGCGCCTGCGTAGAGAGGTGAACCGCTAATGAGTTTCGCGATACTGATAACGATTGTGCAGGCGTTGTTCATTATTTTACTAGGCTTTTTTATGGGCAAGTTTAGCATTTGGAAACCGAAGCGTACATTTTATTTCGTCATGATTTATGCGCTATGCGGACTTGTGGCGCTTACGTATTTACTCATTGCTTCAAAGGATATGGACCAGGCTGCATCAAAGGACGTACTGCTACAGCAAATAGCGGACAATGAAGAAATAGTGGAGCGCTTAAAAATGCGTGATACTACGGTGTTAAAACAGGAGCAGTTAAAATTTACGAAAACGTTTGAGCCAACTGCAAAAGATGTGACGGTGAATCGTGATGGGGAGCTGCACTTTATGCAGACGTTGATTAACTGGGTGGATAGCTCGGACGATACGATTACGGTAAGCTATTACGAAACGCCGATTTACATGAAGGGTGTTCCTATGACGCCATATGTAAAGGTGCCAGACATTACGTTTGAAAATAATACAATCTTTATCAAAGACCAGGAAAGTCGCGTAACGATGAAGACGATCAATATGTCATTAGAAATGCTTGGTGACGAAAGATGGAATGATCGAACGGATAGATTTATTGGAAATCGGATTTTATACTTGAATGTTCCGAAGCAGTTCAATATCATTGATAGTGGTGGGTTGTATTAAATGACTCAAAACTTTCAATGAATTGAGCGAACACGTTGAAAAAGTTACTAAAACTTATTGTATGTATAGCAGGTATTTATGTGTTTTTATATGTAAATAACAATTGGCTTGTGACGACTGAGCTAGAGTACGAGTCTGAAAAGATTCCACAGAGCTTTGACGGTTTTCGCATTACGCAAATAACAGATTTGCATGATGCCACATTTGGTGAAAATCAATCACGGTTAGTGGAAAAAGTACGGGCTACCAATCCAGATGCCATTTTTCTAACCGGTGATTTAGTCGACAGTAGACGCTATGATTTAGACAATAGCTTGCAGGCTGTTGCGCAGTTTGTGAAAATTGCGGATGTTTATTACGTGCTTGGGAATCACGAGGTGGCGCTAAATTTAACAGATGAAATTTATGCGGCACTAAGTGATTTAGGTGTGCACGTCTTACCGAATGAGTCAGTAACGTTTGAGCGTGACGGGGAACGCATCGTTGCTCTCGGTATTGAAGATCCGTTAATGGGACAAGCTGTCGATGTGTCGATTGATGCAGCACAAAAAGGTGAAGGGACCGATTCCTTCACGATGCTGTTATCGCATCGACCAGAGCAGTTCGAGACGTATGTCGAAAAGGAAATTGATTTAGTATTTACAGGGCATGCGCATGGTGGGCAAATTCGCCTACCGTTTATTGGGGGTCTTGTGGCACCAACGCAAGGCATATTTCCTACATATACAGCAGGTGTTTTTGAAGAGCGTGAAACGACGATGATTATTAGTCGTGGGTTAGGCAATAGCCTATTTCCATTTCGTATTTTTAACTTGCCGGAAATTATTACTGTACAATTAAAGTCAAAATAATAAAAAACGTCACAATTGTGGCGTTTTTTTGTTTGTCGGAAAATAGACATATTTAATATCATTTACTTATTGATAGAACTTTTATACTATTAAAGTAGTAAGGAATTGTAAGTTAGATATAGAATACAAATAACTGTATTATAAATCGCTTTTAGGTATATATAATTATTTGGTGGGAGGAACCTTGATGAAAAATTGGGGCATTGGTGCTAAGTTAACGGCATCAATTATCACATTGTTAACATTAACATGTGCAGTTTTGGGTGTAACAAGTTATTTCAATAGCTATACAGCGTTAGAAAGACAGGTTCAGGATAATTTACAATCAAAAGCAGAAGACCTTTCACAATATGTTGAAGAGTTTTTTAAGCGTACGAACACAGAGGTAGAGGGTATTGCTGAGCAGGATGTTATTCGTAATATGAATTTGGCTGAGCAAAAAGTTTACTTACAGAAGCGTTTAGCATCAAGTGAAGATTATTTAGAGTTCGCAATTGTTGACGCAAATGGAACGGCACATTATTTAGATAATTCTACAGCGGATTTAGCAGATCGCGCATACATAAAGGCAGCATTTGCTGGCGAAACAGCGATGTCGGATACACTAATTAGTCGTGTAACGAATGAGCCAGTTATTATGATTGCCACACCAATCGATACAGCAACAGGTGAAAAAGCACTATTGTTAGCACGTATGGACGGCTACTTTTTATCAAATGTCTTAAATGAAATTGTTGTCGGAGAAACGGGTTATGTGTTTTTAGTAAATAATGAGGGGACGATTCAATCCCACACGAATGCAGAGTTTGTAAAAGCGCAAATGAATTTCATTACTGAAGCACAGGAAACAGGAAAATCGACAGCCGAAGCGAAAGCTATTGAGGAAATCATTTCAAATGACCGTGGCTTTTCTGAATTTAAGCATTCGGACGGCGACAATCGCTTTTTAGGTTACTATACGTTAACGAATGGTTGGACGATGGCGGTTATGGCAAAGGAAAAAGAAATGTTCATAAGCCTAGGGAATATGCGTTTCTTTATTTTACTTTCAACATTTGTAGTTTTAATTGTTGGATTAATTTCTGCCATCTTCTTATCAAGAAGCATTAGTCGCCCGATTCGTGAGGTAGTAGAAGTAAGTGAATTTATTGGCCAAGGTGACTTTACGCATAAACCAAATGCACATCATCAAAAGCGTGGTGATGAACTAGGGGTGTTAGCGCGTTCATTAAACCAAGTCGTTGAGAATATGCATATGATGATTACAAAAGTGCAAACAAGCTCAAGTAACGTAAGTGAAGCGTCATGTGAGTTAATGGGTGATGTCGCAAAGGTTACCGATAACGCACAAGTGATTTCTCGCTCAATCGATGAAGTAGAGCGCGGTTCAATTAGCCAAGCGCATGTTGCGGAAGAAAGTGCGGGTACGATGGGGCAAATGGCGATTGGCATTCAACAGGTTGCCGAAGTTGCAGGTACGGTTTCACAGCATACGGAGTTTATTGGCACAAAGGTACGTGATGGCTACGATGCGGTTCGTCACTCCATTTCACAAATGAATGCGATTCAAAGTGGAACAGCAACTGAAATTGAAGTCATTCACAAATTAAAAAAGGAATCGTTAGAAATCGGCTTAATTTCAAAAATGATTACCGATATTTCGGATCAAACGAATTTACTTGCGTTAAATGCATCAATCGAAGCAGCGCGTGCAGGTGATGCGGGTAAAGGCTTCGCGGTTGTTGCGGGTGAAGTACGTAAATTATCTGAGCAAACAGCGGACTCAGCAGCACAAATTAATACACTGATTCAAAAGGTACAGCAGTACACAGAACAAGCGGTGTCAGCTGCAGAATCTGGTGAAGAGAATGTCGCACTTGGTCTACAATCGATTCATCAATTAGAAGAACGCTTTAGTGAAATTGTCGAAGCAGTTACGGAAATTGCAACAGAAATTGAGCATTTAAGCGGATCTGCACAAGAAATGAGTGCCAACACAGAAGAAGTTTCGGCTGCAATGGAAGAAATGTCGGCTTCGGTTACATCCTCAACAAGATACGTAAAAGATGTCGCGGTTTCGGCATCGGGTCAATTACAAACAGTTGATCAGATGAAAAAGCAAGCAGAGCAATTATCTGACATGGCCAGCGAATTACAGGTGGCGACAAAGCAGTTTAAATTATAAGGTGGAAGCAGTATGGGAGTTTGTCCTGTGCTGCTTTTATTTATAGATAAGAGAGTATAAAATTG
>SMEP01000221.1_pt1 | contig 15925 bp, 10 predicted proteins | sample 2456231 | NCBI WGS metagenome assembly SMEP01 (sample SAMN10132595, study PRJNA489261) | soil metagenome | isolation source: day1 control-silty clay loam soil ammended with raw manure from dairy cow... | place: USA | collected 2015-05-15
AATCATTGGCTAATCTTTATAAATCCCTTCGCACGTTTGCAATGGATTTTGATTTGGATCTTGAGGAATGTTTGGCTCGAAGTGTTAAGCGTCTTAGCCAGGGAGTAAAAATTCTATGAAAGGAGTAAATAAAGTAATCCTGGTTGGAACGGTCGGGAAAGATCCGGAAACCAAAACCTTTCAAAACGGCGGCATGTTGACACAGTTTTCAATTGCCACAAATGAAAGCTGGACAGACAAAAACACAGGAGAAAAAAAGCAAAACACAGAATGGCACCGGATTGTAACAAACGGAAAGCTGGCAGAAATTGCACAGAAGTACGTTAAACAAGGCATGAAGCTTTATATTGAGGGATCGATCAAAACCCGACAATGGACTGACCAGAATGGACAGGAACGCTATGTCACAGAAATTCAGTGTCAGAACATGCAGATGCTAGATAGTCCAAACCAAGGCCAGAATAAGCAGCAAGGTCAAAACAATCAAGGTCAGCAGGGATTCCAACCAAGACAGCAAAACGGCGGATATAATCAGCAATCAGATCCGGATAACTTGCCATTCTAACCAATACAACAAAGCCCCTTAATCGGGGCTTTTTGTTTTACTGTCTAATTCTGCATCGACTTTTGCAGTGTAGTATCCCAATTCGAGATATTCTTTTCGACATTCGTTATAGAGTGTCGTTCCAGCTTTGGCGTAATTCTCAACGGCTTCTCTAGTAACGGTGTGCAGTCGGTTGTTATAGGTTGTAATTTCTTGCTGCACCCGGTTACTGTTAGACAGAGCAGCGTCATAGCGATTGTTAAGGTCAAGGACTTCATTTGCGTAGCTCTCCAGGTCTAAACGCCGTTGCTCATTGTGTTGTGCAATGAGTTGTGCATTTTTAAGTTTTGAATCTTTTACCAGGCTTTCGTGGATGAATTTTGTTTCGGCTAGTTCCTGTTTAAGATCCTGCTTAGAGAAGGCCAGCCATACAATAACGGCGCAAAGAATCGCTATGATTATTTCACGCCACATTTTTAAAATAAGTATTGGCATTATAAGGCCCTCAATGCACGTTCAAAAGTATCCGCATAGCCGGCAATCATTTTAGCCTTGTCAGTGCCATTAATAATACGGCGTGCATTGGCGTAATCTTTTCTCGATTGGTTGATGTGGTGTGAAAGCTTATGGCCTGTAAACCAACCCTCCTTCATACCGATAATCATAATCTTGATTGCGTTATCAGTCTGCATTACTAGATCAGGATTAGACAGGAAATCTATGTCTAGTTTCTGCCCTGCCTTCTCGTAATTTGAATACCAGGTGAGTTGCACGAATCCACGGCCAAAATATAAATGCGGATATTCAGCATAGGTATAAACTTCTTTACGGCGATCATTCTTGTAGCAATATTTCTCACCCTTGCTATTGACCATCCAGCGGCCATAATCCAGCTTTTTACCTTCGCCCCATTCTTTGATAGGAAAGAGTTTAGAACCTACCTCATGCCACGCCGTAGCCAGAATATATGCAGCTTGTGCGTAAGAAATTGACTTGTCCTTGTCCATTTCTGAAACAAGGAGATTTAATTGATTGACCTGGCCTTGATCCAGTCGTCCAAATCGTTCGCGGATAATTTTGAATCCGCCGGCGGTTAGAATCATATATAGCCCCTTTTATATGCCTTAACGGTGATGTATAGAAAGAATCCAGCTACACCCATCCAGATCAACATGTTAGGCGTTTGACCATCCAGCCATTGCAGATAAGGAGGAATGCCGCCATGCCATTTGGCGATAGCCCTAGTTAGATTAGTGTATTGTGGATCAGCCCATGCTGCAAAGATGCCAAGCAGCGTCAGACACGACCATGCACGCGCAAGATTATTAACCTGAATACGGCGATATACTAATAGGAAGCCTACACAGCAAAAAACAATAATCATTGAAATAGTGATAAGCATCATGTTAATGCCCTCCAGTGAACCGATCAATAAAATCCTCAACCTTAGTTAATATCTTATTGATTAGTTTTGGTACTGCTTTTTGTAGCGGATCAATAGCAAACTGACCAGTAAGACAAAGAGCGATTACAATTCCGATTAAATACGCCAGGTTTCCATTTCCAATATGCGTCCAAATTGGATAACCGCAAGATGCCGCAATAATTCCTCCCTGGAATGCACCTCTTATGCGGTTTCTTAGTGGTTCGTTTGTGGATGTCAGGTATATGAGGAATCCGGCAATTGTGGCGAAGATGACAATGACCCACTCCACAAAACGCTCGTTAATTAGTTCTATCAGTTTTTCCATTGGAGGCCCCTGCTGATTTTATTTGATTTTAGCAGAGTATCTTTCCAGGAATGGTTTAGTCAAAAAAGCGCCGTCATGGATTTTATAATGTGGTCTGTCATCGTTCTAATCTCAGATTGAAGTGTATCAATCTTCTTTTCAAGAGAAATAAAAAAAGCCCCGAAGGGCTTTAACTATTGATTGACATAAACCCCGCTAAGCCCCCACTTTCTAAAGATGCGGCTAACTTGTGGTTGCGCCTGAGTGTTATCAATCGTGACATAACCACCTTTATCAATACACTCAATACGAGATAGTTCAAGAAATGGCGTCATTACCTGCAAACCATAGCCTACTGATACTGCATTATCATTTAACTTATATGTGAGCTTTCTGCCAATATTCGGTAATGTTTGAACGCGCGTATATACAGCACCAGTGCCGTCATCCATCGGGGTAAAGAGTTGAGTGTTGGCTAAAAGCGAATCAGTATTAATATTTGCAACTGTTCTTTCTTCATACCCGCCAATATCGACATAATCACCGCAACTGTAAGTACCAACGCCATCGTAGTGTGCTAAAACCATGTGGTCAGGAATAGGGATTTTTACATTCTCTAAAACAACATTACCCGCTTGAGAGCGGATTGCATTAATGTATGTAGGAAAACCGTGATCCGCTATTGATAACTGCTTAACCTTGAAGTTACCTGAATACGTGTATCGACCGTCAAACAAAAACCCTATACCAACCCCGGCAACCTTTGCATCAGTATGAATTTCTAAATTATCAATCGTAATTGGCACACCCTTGCCGCGCGTAGGTGTCGATACATCAAATACACCTTCTGTACTAGCAGTCAGCCTGTGGTCGAGTACAACTTTTTCATACCACACGCCCCCAGTGCAATTAACATCAGCCCAGTTCGCCGAAGCTCCATTGCATCCGAGCGTATAGTAACAACCGCTTATTGTTGTAGTACCTGTAAATTTCACATCAACATCACGACTACCTGAAATCCAATGAAGCACACCAGAACTATTTCCGCGAAGCAAAGTGGCATTGTGAATAATTACATTTTTCAAATATGATTTATTCGCCAAGCCTTCTTCTGGTTCGATATCTATACATGCTTCCGGTGCAGTACCTTGAGCTATATTAATAAATGGGGCATCAAAATAAATATCTTCGCCGGCACTTAGCGTCAAACCGTTTCGATATGAATCAAGTAATGTCGGCTTAATTACTTTGATGTTTTTTGACACTAATGTTGCAGCATTGTTATTGTAATACTCTTGACCAAGATAAATACTATCGCCACGACATTTTGATATATGCGGATATTCAATAATACCATTTGAACATCCTGTAATAGCAAGGCCAAAACCCGACTCGCCAACATTCCCTGTTTTGGTATATTTATCGCCTTCCAATTTTGGATTTTTGATTAAAAAATTATCCGCACCATATAAACTCAAAATAGAATAAGCAGCCTCGTTTACACCAATTTGAATAAGTTTACCTTCTGGTGTAAACCACAACACTGAATTACTTTGTGCCACTACAGCATAATGCACTTGATTGTAAAAACCAGATTGCTTACGAGTTGAGTTTACATAGATTGGAATGTCAACAATAAATGGACGTTTCTTACTTGTTGCATAGATATAACCCACCATAAATTCATCCTGCTTCGGCGCAGATGGGGAGCTATCAGCACAAAACCACGAAGCATAGTATGCTTCTTGAATCTCCATTTCCCATTTGCCAATAACAGTTACACCGTTATCATCATCAGTTAAGTTGATGTTATAGATATATCGTTTTTCGTTTTCTGTAACATAAACGACCTGCTTATTTCTAGGGTTGTTTATAGTTAGTAACTCGGTTTTATTTGAAACAATGCGGATAAGTGAGTTGTTGATCTGATGTTGATTTTCATTACCATCAAATACATTTTCAGCCTGTAAGTTTTCCTTATTTAATTCATTTAGAGCATCCACCCACTGTGAGTAAAAACCTTCAAAAATTTCATCAAATGCAGATCTCGCATAATCCGGAAACTGATCATAAACCCAGCTTTGAACCTCCAGAAACTTTTCATTAGCATATTCTCTTGTAATTTCATCATTTGAAATGCGCTGTCTGGTTTCTTCATCAAGCGCAGACAACCATTCTTGAATGATCGCCGTAATGAAGTCGAACTGAGTTTCGATTGACTCAGCAGAATATCGGCCAAAGTTGGTCAGTACAAGTTGCTGAATCGTTGGAGTCTTACCCGCAATATAAATTTGCTGACCGGTAGACGGCGCAACGCTAAAACGCACAACACCGGCAGAATTGTCCTCTACTGGCAACACCAAGTAATCTGACTTTGGGATAACCTCATATCCATCCACCGTCTGCCTGCGAACCTCTAGGCCATAGCCGCCATTATCAGGATCAAAGAAAACACGGAATCCAAAGCTAAAATCTTTTTGAGTTCCGTTTGTGTCATAAAGCGCAGATAAGCGCGAATTTAAAGGCAAGGTCATATTGTTTTCCTCTCAATGGGATAGCTATGCACTATCCCTAGTCTAAACTATTTCCCGGCCATTAAGCCGCGAGCCACATCAACGCCGTTTTCAGGCTCTATATCTTCATCCACCAGTACATCGGTAGCATAGACAAGCGGACGCTGCACGAATGTCACCGGAACGCCAGTTGTAAATGTTGTTGCCTGAAGAATGCCTTTTGCAAGCTGGGAGTAATCGACAGTTTTTTCGTCATCGGTTGTATCGATAATTTTACTGCCTGTCTTGCTCAGGTTTTCGATCATGCTGATCAACGGCGAAACGCTATAACGTCCAGCATAGAACGCATTTTGTTCTGTCTTAGGCATTGCCAGTTTTGCAACATCACGGCCAAACGGAACCATACCTGTAATCATTTCAAGCTGTGAATTGATTAGGATGTTGGTCATATCCGAATCCCACAATTCATCGTCTTCATCTTCTGAAAGCGTATCGTTAATGCTTTCCCGAAGTGCTTTTGCCAGTATTGCAGGCAAGGCCATCATCATTGCATATATATAAGCATAACGACCGTAACGCGCCAGACCGCTATGATTCTCCTTGATCAACTTGGTATTGGTGATAAATGTATTTCCAACCATATTGAACCATCCAAAGAACATAAGCATTGCGCGAACCGTTGGCGTGCTTCTCTCAACCGAAGATAATCCTTCTGGTGTCATATCATTCAAATATTGACGCATAACGCCGTCTGCATGATGAATTGCATCTGCATCATTCATGCCTTTCGCTACCATTTCAGAATAAGCCGCATTCCAGGTAACGACCTCCAATGGAACCTGAATAAGTTGCTGAAGCAGATAGGCGTGCTTATGTAAAAAGTCTGTGCCTTTTTTCAATAGGCTTGGATTGGTCACAAAGTTCTCAAGCTGGAATCTGTACTCGTTCATAGACTGATCCAGTCGAGTATCCATAAACGGTGACAAACGGCGTACTTCCTCAGTCATGCTTTTCGTGCTGAAAGTATTTGCAAAGTATTTGGCCGATGAAAGTGCCATTTCTTTTCCAGATACCGCGACCAAAATTTGCGGCAATGAAGTCAGAGTTTCATAAGCGTTAATGAAGTTACCCGCCATTAATGTGACGCCTGTATTTCTTCGCGCCGTTTCAATTGTTTTATCCGCTATGGCAACCGATGTTGGTTTATATGTTTGCTGAGTAGCAACAGCACTTAACCAGGTATCAAGGATATTCTTGATATACGGCGCAACGCCTTCGAGTTGTTTTCTAAAGTCACGGCTACGCAAAACACCGCCGACCTGTCTGACTTGTTCCTCAAGGTGGATATAGCGTAACTCCCGATCAAGGTGCATCGGCAGGCGAGTTAGATCCAGCATCAATTTATCACTAAAGTTCTGGGCGCGTGATTTGGTGAAGTTTGCGCCGGTAGTGGCAAAGTTGACTTGCTCCTTCTGGGATTCAGCAGCAGATTTTTCAGAACGAATATCCGCTTCAGCAGATTCAACCGGATCATAGTCGGCAGGGATATAACCGCCCTCATATTGACCATACGGCGTATTTAATGGCTGTTTTGGTAGTTCCTCAAAATATCTACCGTTCATGCGCTTGTGAACCTTTTGCGCCTCCTTCTTGTATCCATCAAACAGATTCCAGATCCGTTGTGCTGCATCCATATCATTTTTAGTAACGATGCCCTCATTCATCATGCGCTGAATAAAGCTATCCCAACGCGAATAATCAATTGAACCGTCTTCGAGTTGTTCACCCCATTGGCGGCCCAAAACTAAACGCTGCTTATTCGACTCGTTACCAGAATGCAGAATTGCATGAAGCAAGTCTTGTTTAGAGTTGAATGTATAACCAATTTCAGTCGCATCAATTTTTCCTTCATGCTTATCAAATTGGGAGTAAATATCCAGGATCTCTTTTTTCATTTCTCGCTGGGCCAGACGGTAGTTTGTAAGCGCATCCTGAATTGGATTAAACAGGTATTTGTGGAATACGCCGTTTGATTTGCCGCCGTCCATCCATGTAAAGAACTGCTCTGCACGCCGCAGATGACCAATCGCACTAATGAAATTACTAGCAGTACGCTGGAACTTTGGATTGCCCGAACCTGGTCCTTTATAAACACGGCTACGCACTGGCTTGGTGTCAGCCTGTTTTGACAGTTCTTCAATAACCGCAGCACGCTCTACTCGTTTACCTTCGACAGTGAACTTCTGGCTTTCTTTAGACAAGTGCCAGATCTGGCGAATAGCCGCATCAACAACATCAAGTTCAGCATGAGTTAAATCACGATAGTCTTTAAGCTCTGGCAAGCCTTGCACAAGGTCAGTCAATTCAGTCCATGCAATAAAGTCATACTCTTTGATCATATTGAGCTGATCAACATAATCGGATTGTCGAGTAGACAGATCAAACATACCCATGACGGCGCGGGCCAGTGTCACATAATTAAAGTCGCGTGCTTTTGATAGACGTTCATCGCTTCCAAAAACTTTCTGTTCTAAGTCTTTTAATGATTTGATTTGGGCCTGTACTTCATGAGCGCGTTTTGCTGCATGGAAATTCACAAGCTGATTTCGCTTAATACGTGCGGCCTCTACCGTGTCACCAGAACGCAAAGCCTTGTCATATTGGCGGGCCAGTCGCAATTCAGTCGCAGAAAATACGGATGGTCGAATATCACGGATCAGGCTCTTAGAAATAATGTTCCCCGCAACAGCTTTGGCCGCCGCATTGAGTTCTGCATGACGGCCATTCATCTTGCTAATTGCAGCCATTTCACGCGCTAACATTTGCGCCCGAATATCATTATGCACAGCTTCATCAATGGCCTGATTGACGGCGTTTTCATCAAACAGATCAGAATAGCCCTCTTGCATGAGTTCGCCAGACTTCTGCTCAATAAGTTCCTTCGGTGCTGGCGCGTCCACAATCTCACGAATCATCTTGTCGGCAGACTCATAGCCAAAACGTGACGCGATTGCTTCAGGGTCAAAGCCGTCCAGTGATGCAAGTGCATATTTCCCATTCTTCGGGATAGCATTGTAGATTGCAGAATCTGCGCCGTATTTCGCCTTGATCCATTCCAGGTTTAATTTAGCTGCATCTGGGAACGCTGGCAGCTCACCCATGGCTAAACCGTAATCATCCCCATGATGGAATAATTCAAAGTCGGCATACATGGAATAGTATGTTCCGCCAGATAGTGAGTCGGTAAACAGATCCTCAAGCTCTCTTGTGTCGAATTGGCCGTACTGGTCCTTTTGCAGATAACCATCTTCGGCCAGACGTTCAGCAACAGTTTCAATAGACAGGCCGCCTTTACGTGCAACCTTTTTCACACGGCCTACATTCACCTTGTAGCTTTCTGGCTTATCTGTTCCCCAGGTCGCTGCAATTTCATCTGCATCAATACCGCCGTATTTGGCGATTGCTTCAAGCAGGTTATCAACGGCGGTATCAACAACGTTCGGATTCTTCGGAGTCTTGGCAACCTTTTCGACTGGCTGGCGCAGGTATGCAATGGCCTGATACACCGGCATTTCTGCAACTTCCTTGGCTGCAATTTCTCGCATTTGCTGACGTACACGTTTGGCCTGGGAATTGAACGCAGAAACGTGCTTATTTCTAAGGTTACGATACCAAGCCAGATCCTTAATCGTTTTCTGCTCAAGCTCATTGATTGCCGCTTCTGTAGCAGCTTCATGATCCTGGCGCATTTCATCATATTCTTTAAATGGAATACCAAGCTCAGTTGCCATTTCAGGAGTGATCAGCATTTCAAGATTGCGCTGGCGCTGTACTTCCTCGATTGCGTCCTGAGTGGCTACCAGTCGATCCATAACCGCCGTAATTTCAGGGTTTAAATCAGCACGTGGATTGATTCCCATGAATCGGGCCATGTTCTTATATACCGCCGTCATGAAGGTACGGAATCGCGCAAAGACTTCACGCAAGGCATTAGACGGCGATTTGCCTGTGAACATATAGGCTTCAAAGCTTTCTGCAAACTTTTCGTGAACTTCGGTTTTCTGCTCAGGTGTCAGACTGTTCCATGTGCCTAAGTCCGAATCCAGTCCGGCCCACTTCATCACCGTTTCCATATCGGATTTCAATTGTTCCGGCGCATCTGGACGGCGTGCATAGGACATATTTAATTCAAGGAAGTGATGCCCCATTTCATGTGCGAATGTAGAAAAGTCTGCATTCTTACCCATGATGATGACAGCGCCTTTTTTATCCTTTCTGAATTGGATCTGGCCGCGAGTACCTTCATTCGACTTCTGAAAAAACTGATCGGCAAAGCCAGCAATGACCTGCTCACGCGGATTATCCGTCTTGTTGTAAAAACGAATATCCTCAATACCGTTTTTCCGCAGCGCATCAATAACGGCGGCCTCTGCATCTTCAGGAACAACAGCGCCGGCAAACTCGTTCAGCTTCACAGCACGTTCGATTTTGGCTTCAAAATATTCTGTAGGCATTTCGGCTAAAACTTTTAAGAGTGCTGCAATCTCCCCCTTAATATCTTCCGGCACCTCTTTAAATCCATTTTCAGATAAGGCCCGATCAAGGCCCATTGCTGGAACATCCTTTAGCATATTGTCAAAGTTATCCCATCCATCAAATGTTCCATAGTCGTCAATTTTTGACTGCAAGCCAGAATAGACGCTATTAACCTGCTCTTTAATATCATTAAAGTCTTTGGTTGAAACAAGGCGGTCAGCATGGTTTTTAATTGAATCAAGTGACTTCAGTTGTGGTGTATATCTGGCCCGCACGGAACCAAGCCCATAGTTAAAGCTTTCACCGCCGACAAGATCCTTCTTTAAAATCTTCACAATGTTATCAAGGTTGTGTTCTCTATATCGCGGCTTTCCAGATGGCGTATATCCATCACGAATACGCTCATGCGTCATAGTCTTGTTAATGGTGCTATCAACATACTTGCGCAGGTTAGAAGTTAGATTTCTTTGGGTAATAATGTCATTGATCATTTGCGCCGTTGCAGAACGGTCAAAGACTTGTCTGGTTGTTTCGGTTTCAGCAGGTTTTTCCAGCCGTCCAGTGATAAGATTCTTGACGTTTTCGATTTCTCTATACAATACTTCTCGTTTCGCCTTTTCATCAAACTTCTCTAAAATGGCACGTTTACGCTCCCCAGACTTTTTAAGAACTTGAGCGTCAACAACGGCGTTTATATAGGTTTCAAATACTGAATCGACAAGCCCTGCCTCACGAATAGCACTCACCAAAGAGGCTGTATCAAAATTACCATCAAGATCAATTTGATCGAATACAATATCGAACTGAGTAAGACCGCCAAGAAAGTTGTTTGTTGTCTTGTAATTCAGATCAGTCGAAGCGCTCTTGACTGTTTCAGTCTTAAATTGCTTTTCAATAGGAATGCCGTTGTCAGCCAAAAACTTATACTTAACCAGATCATCATTCATCAAGCGAACATGCGGACGATGCTCGAGAGTGTCCGCAGAAATATTGTGATTTGGATTCTCAAAGAATGTACGCGCTTCATCAAGCTCACTATTAAATTTAGAAAGCTCACTGGTATCGAACTTATATTCGATTTCTGGGTAACGTGGGCTGTAAATATCAGCGCCGTAGACTTTAGGCTTCGCATATCCTTTAGGGTCAATCATAGTTGTCGGTGCAATTAAAGTAATGTCACCGAACCCGCTTGATAGATTTCCTTTCTTGACCACACCCAGACTTGGCACCGCAAGGCCGCCCATTCGATCAGCATGAAGTAAGCCTTCTGGCTTGATTTCGTGGATTGCAATTAATTCCTTGTCGATTGCTTCGGATAGTTGCTGGTTGAATATTTCCCGGTTAATTGGATCAGTAACATCACCAGCGCTTAAAACTTGCGCCGCTTGCTGTTCATTCGACACGATACGCACAGGCATGGAGTTATACAGGTCACGCGCAGGAATACCCATTTTTTGTGCTAATGAGTCATACATGGCAGCAACTAAGGTCGATGCCTGTTCATTGAATCCAGTCTTTTGCTCGAATCCAAATTCAAGCGCTTTCAGGTCATCACGAATTAATTGTTGTACCGATGCTAAATCATCCTGTTCCAGCCGGATCTTCTCATAGTTCTCCATGATGCTTTTCACATCGGTTTTCATTTCTTCCGCCGTCCGTGACAGAGATTCATTCGCTTCACGCGCATTTGGTGCCAGCGGTTCGGATCGCATTGAATTAAGAATGTCTTTAATCAGCGGATCGTTATCAATCTTGTATGCAACAGAAAGTAATTCATCAAGCGGAATACGGATTGTTCCCTCAATGTCTTCGACACGTTCCCATTGGCGTGCAATCTCAGGCGACATTTCAAAAATATCTTCAAGCGGCACATTGTACCGGTCAAGCGTCTGATTGAAGCTATCAACATCCATATATACGGCGTCTACAGCTTCATTTTCTTCACGGACTGAATTGATAAACTCTCTCACAGTTGCTTCAGAGCGTCCGGCGGTCTTAGACTCCTTGAGTCGATTGACAACATCACCGATCACACCAGCAAAGTAAGCCGCCTTAACATTGGCTTCATCTTCCTGCACTGCCTTGTTTTGTAATGACTGATCGATCAGCCCTTCTTCCACTTCACGCATAATCTGATTGCGACTAACAACTTCACCACCAGCAACGGCGATTGTTTCAGGTAACGCCGTCACAACGCCCATAAGAATGTTAAGCGCGGCTTCTTCTGGGGCCAGTTCCTCACCTACCGCAGCAGCACCGGCAGCAGCAGACGCATAGCCAGCAACGCCCTGTACGGCTGATTGAACAACGGATGTATATAATCGATTGCCGAATTGCATTGGCAGCAGGGAGCCACCCAAGCCAGACACACCAGCTTGAGCCAAAGAACGGCGCAGAGCATAGTCAATAGACTCGCCCATGTTATTGCCTTCATTGTACTGAGCAGAGTATTCAGCACCGGCAGATCCAGCAAAATCAGTCGTTGCTGCAATAGTTGCACCCTGAATTGCACCACCTACCGGAGCAACAAACCTTGCCAGTCGTGCAGCATCCACCGTTTCACCAGCGCGGCGGGCAATGCTCCCTGCTCTCTTTGCCGCCATGCGTTCAGCAGCAGCACCAATAGAACGGCGTGCCACAGCACCAGCACCAAGACCGAATCCCAAACTCGGCACAACTTCTGCCAGAAACTCGCCCATGTCGCCAAAGGTTCCGTTCTGCAGCAGGTAACTTAATGCCGCCGTTGTTCCGCCAGATCCTTCTGATTCAGCTTGTTCTGCAGCATTTTTGGCACCTGTAATCAGATTGTAGTTTTCACTGCTCACCTGGTATCGCTCTTGCTTGAGTTCTTCCATGGTTCGGAATAGCTTGTTCTGAGTCGGCTCAAGTCCTGAATCAATCGGCTGGCCTATATTCTTCCCGCCGCCATGCCACGCTCAAATCCCAAGTACCCAAAGTCATGCAGCAGCGCTACAGTTTGAAGCATATTGGCCGCACCGCGTTTCACGGCCTTGGTATAGCGATTTCCGTCCTCTTGAGAAGGTTCGGCGCGTTGTAGATCAATCGGTTTCTGATTAAGGGATTCAGGTTGCGCCGTCATGCCGCGAATGCCGCTTGCAACATCTGGCCCATAAGTTACGGCGCGTTTCTTTTGCTCAAGATATTTCTTTGAGATATTGCCGCGCTCAGGGTTTAACTTTGGAGTGATGCTCAGGATCTTGTCTTGAATCTCGGCGCTGGACATATTTTTGATATTTAAGCCACCAATACCAGCACCGATACCGCCCAGGGTATCCAGATCATCCATGACGATTTTTTTATTTTCTTCTGTCTGGCTCTCAAGGAATGGATTTACAGTTTCTTTATTGCGCTGTGCAGCTTCTCGCAATGCCTGCATTTTTTGTTTTTTCTTTAATTCATTTTCATCCCACAAAGAAACTTCGGGATCGAAGGCAAAACGATTATTGAATTGCTGACGTAATGCTGCATTGTCTGCAATCTGTGTTGGATCATCATTTTCAGCAGCTGCGAATACATCCGCAATCGATAGTGGTTCAGTGATAGGCATAGCGTCATTCCTCTTTTTGCTACACCTATCTTATCACCATTGTTTCTTATCTGATTCCACGATACCAACGGAAATAATGTTTCATGAAAACAGTGTCAGGAATATCAGAAACTTTGGCATATCTGCCACCTTCTTTTTTCATGACGTAATCATTGATATATTCCGGAACTTCCTTGCGCTTGAATGTTCTTGGATCATATACAAGCCCTTTAGTTTCACCGCCTTTCCTGATTCTTGAGTTATCAAGATAAGCATTAACCACGTTGTCAATATCGGCACTTGTGAGATTAACACCCTTACGGCGCTCCACCTCTCGAACTCGATCAGTAATATCTCGAATAGTCGCCACCCAGAAGGCCGACCCTTTTTGATTGGCTCCTGCGACCTTGCTAGTTCCTGTTTTTCCCGCAGAGAATCCGATAGCACTAGCATTTCGAGTCAGGACGGCGGCAACATTCGCTTCACTAACAATCGATTTTTCTGGCCGCTTGTTCTTCGTCTGGTTTTGCTTTTCGACTGCACGCGCATCTGCAACGGTTCTTCCAGTCAGTTGAGCATAATCCTTTGCAATTCCTTCGCGTTTATCTGGTGGAACGGATGTGAGTAGAAATTCTTTAAACTCGCCGTTGGACATGGTTTTAATAACGCTTGGATTGGTCAGGTAGTCCAGGTAATTTGTATCGTCATACTCACCCAGGCGGCTTGCCTTTAATGCAGCCTCAATACCTTTGCGCTGTGTTGGGTTTAATGCCAGTCTAGTTTCGCGGTCAAGGTCGTCAATAGATGTAATTTTTTCATCTTCAACTAAAACCATAGCGGCATTGTATAAATCTTCAGCTCTCGCCTTACGCGCCGTTTCTCGGTTCCTTAGCATTGATTCATGAGCGCTAATAACTTTGGCTTGCTGCTCAGGCTTTAATCCTTGCAATAAACGCGGATCAAGGCGCTCCCCCATCATTGGACGATTGACATGCTCTTGATATCCAGAGCCACCAAGAAAGCTATTAATACGCTTTACATAGTTGCGGTTTTCTTCATTGCTGATTGCGTTGGCTCCACCACTTTGAAGCTGCTTAACGAATTGACCACCGCCGTTGTAATAGGACGCAATCACCGCAGGATCTTGCGTATCGTATTTTTCACTAATCCATTCCACAAACTTATAGGCTCCCCAGATTGCTTCTTCTGGGTTTAATGGATTAATGGTTTTCCCTGTAATACGGCGTACCTGTTCAATTGCAATCGGGGTGAACTGCATCACACCCTTTGCATTGGCAGACGATACCTGATCATTATTAGATCGCTCTCCTGCAACACGGATCGCCGTCACAATAGGTTTCGCCCAATCCATCCCCTCAGTTCTGCCGACAACTTCAGTCAGAGCATCAAGGCGCGGATCATCGTATTTGATTTTAAGTGCAGATTTCGGACTAATCTTTTTGGGTTTTAAGCCGGCTGCTTTTTCTTCTTCGGTCAGCTCAAGACCTGATTCATCATCATCAACGATAGAGATAAAGCTCAATAGTTCTGGGTCGGATGTGTTGTATGCCGGATTGGATCCGTACTCCATACCCTGAGCAAGCATATTAATGCGCTGTTGGGTGATAAAGTTTTCTTTTAGATCATTAATAGCGGACGCATAGCCATGCCGATTAATCTCAGGGATGTGGCTGGAGTAATTTCTCAGGTATGCTTCACCCAATTCAAAATCACCACCATCAATAATAGATTTCAGGTTCGCATTGTGGACGGCGGCATATTGTGTGGCAATCTTATTTGTGACTTCGGCCTGTGACCAGCCAAACTGTTTACCCATTTCAGTGACGGCGGCATTAATGGTTGTCAGGTTTTCTTCCATCGAGTCGATATCTTGATAAGATCCCATGGCCTTTCTGGATGCCAGCTCAACCGTATTAGTCAAGACAGATTCTTTATAGCGGAATCCCTCCTTGACTTGGTGCTGACGAATACCTTCTACCCATCGTTGGGAATCTCGCGCCGTCATTTCACGGAACATTTTTTGCTGATCAGGCGTTAATTGCAGCTGTGTGATCGTATCTTCAGCAGCTCGGTTATATTGGTCAGCATAAGAGTTTACAAAGTCACGGCCTTCATCGTCCTTAAACAAAAATGCCTGTTCCCCAAGCTTGTTTTGATAACCTTCCTTTTCATCAATCTGTAAGCGCGACTTATGTGCCTCCATGACGTTTTGCGCTTCAATGATCCGCACCTTATCAAATTGGTGCTTTTCATTAATAAAGTAATCCTTTGATATATCGTTGACGAATCCAGTAAATTGACCGATGCCAGACTCAGGAACGGCGGCCATATTGGATTCACCGCCAGAAACATTGATCGAATCTTTTTGAACACTAGGCAGAATAGGCATGATTATTTCGCTCCTTTAGTCTGCATTGCTTGATAACCTGAATACAGCCCCTTACCACCAGCAACAAGCGCCGTCAGGAATGGATTTCCCATCTGCATCTTAGACATACGTGCCTTTTGTTTTGCATTCAATGCAGCAGACTGCATTCCGAAAGCAGCATTCATTGCGTTATACCGCGTGTTATACCGATCAATGTCATTCATCTTTTTAAGGCTGTTCTGATAGTCCTTAGCCGATCCGGTATTAATATCGACATTTCCAGCGCTCATTTTGTTACGGACAGCACCTTGTTCCAGATTGGATCGGACACCCAGCCACGCCGTAGCATCACGGCCACGCTCTACAGCATCCAGAGCCTTGAGGTCATAGGCTTGAGCATCCATAAGGAAAGCCGCTTGTTGTGATCGAAGCAAAGCATTGTTAGATCGTGCGGCACCATAGGCAGAAAAAGCATCACCAATTCCACCGGATACCGTGGCAATTTCGGCAGCGCCGTCCGCAGACTTGGCATAGTTCATAACGCCGTCTGCGGCTTGATAGTTAGCAGTACACATTTATGCACCTCTCATGTGAAAGTGATGAAACATTTTTTTCATCTTACCATACGGCGCAGGCTGCTCTAATGTGAAGCCTAGACGTTGCAAG
>SMEP01000173.1_pt1 | contig 15895 bp, 18 predicted proteins | sample 2456231 | NCBI WGS metagenome assembly SMEP01 (sample SAMN10132595, study PRJNA489261) | soil metagenome | isolation source: day1 control-silty clay loam soil ammended with raw manure from dairy cow... | place: USA | collected 2015-05-15
CAACATCAGCGCACAACACGTTGCCAACTTAAGCCATACCTTCATTGTTCTATCCCCGTTGCCCCTATGGGCTTATTCAAAGTCATTGTGAAGCAGATCGGCCCAAATCTATGAACCTGCACTACTTTTTGCTGATCGACTGTTGTCTACAAACCTGATCAACCGCCCCGCTTGCCTTGTCTGTCAGCCTGCGAAACGCCCTCCTTTTCTGTCTTCGTCGGGCCCGTGGTTTGCGCGAAATACCACTGCTAGTCAGTATCAGCTACTTCGGGTTTTTCCGGTGAATGACAGGAATCTCAAAATAATATATTGCAGTATACTGTTTGCAGGATATTAGTAATTTCACCCATGCACATCGGCTTACCGCCTTGATCGCGCGTTGGCCGGGAGACAGATTGATCATGCACGCCCATTCCATTTCCACTTCTGAATTGCCGCTGTTTTCAATACCTGCCACACAACGCACAGTGCCCGCCTTGTTGCGCCTGCGCGCAGAGCGCATGGGTGATAGCCCTCTGTTCTCGGACCGCCAGAACCACTACACCGGCAAACAAACCTTGCAAGCTGCCGCAGCCAGTGCCAGCCGCTTGAGCCGCGCGGGTATCAAGCGTGGCGACCGTGTTGCCTTGCTGTGCACCAACCGCCATGAGTTTCTGGATATGGTGCTGGGTTGCGGCTGGTTGGGTGCCATTGTGGTACCCATCAATACCGCTTCGCGCGGCGCACAACTGCAGCACATTTTGAGCAACAGCCAAGCCAGCCTGCTAGTTGTCGAAACAGATCTGACGCCTTTGCTGGCTGATGTGGATTTAAGTGCCACTGCCGTCCAACAAGCCTGGTTGATTCAAGGCCAGGAAGCCGCGCAAGCATTAGCGGTTGCCACCTGCGAACTGCCTCCTTTGGGCGACTACTGCGAACCTGCCGACATCGGCCCAGGCGATACGCTGGCTATTCTGTACACCTCCGGCACTTCCGGCCCCTCCAAGGGGGTTCAGTGCCCACATGCACAGTTCTACTGGTGGGGCATTTACACCGCCAGCAAGCTGGGGATGAAGCCTGATGATGTGCTGTACACCTGCCTGCCCATGTTCCACACCAATGCCTTAAACACATTTTTCCAGGCTCTGGTCAGCGACGCCCGCATGGTGGTGGACAAACGTTTCTCTGCTAGCCGTTTCTTTGACAATTTGTGCGAAACCGACGCCACGATTACGTATCTGCTGGGCGCGATGGTGCCGATTTTGTTGTCCAAGCCCGTCACCCCGGCAGAAAAATTGCATAAGACCCGCATTGCGTTGGGACCGGGCGTGCCCGAGCAGTTCCACAGCCAGTTTCTGGAGCGCTGCCACATGCATTTGCTGGATGGCTTCGGCGCCACAGAGACCAACTATGTAATGGGACGTGGCATTCAGGAACAGCGCAATGGCTATATGGGCCGTGTATCCGAAGGCTTCGAAGCGCTCGTGGTAGACGAGAACGACAACCCGGTGCAAGACGGTGAAGTGGGCGAGCTGTTGCTACGTGCCGATGAGCCCTATGCCTTTGCCTTGGGTTACTACGGTCAGCCTGACAAAACAGTAGAGACCTGGAAAAATTTGTGGTTCCACACGGGCGACCGTGTGGTGCGCGATGCTGATGGCTATTACCGCTTTGTGGACCGCTTGAAGGACATGATTCGTCGTCGTGGGGAAAATATTTCATCCTACGAGGTGGAGCAAGCATTAGCCAGCCACCCCGCTATACACACGGTGGCAGTCTACGCCGCCAAGTCTGAACTGGCCGAGGACGAGGTCATGGCCATGATTGTGCTGCGCCCTGACCACACGGTAAGTTGCGAGGAACTGCTGCAACATTGCGAGCGTCGCCTGCCTTACTTTGCGGTGCCACGCTTTATTGAGTTTGCTGAGGTCTTGCCAACGACTGAAAATGGCAAGATTCAAAAATTTGCCCTGCGTGATCGTGGCGTCGGTCCCGATACGTGGGATAGAGAAAAAGCAGGCTATCAGGTTCGCCGCTGATCGTTGCTACAGGAATTCGTTATGACGCCTAGTTTCAATCTGGATACGGTGCGCCTTCTGGGCGCCACCGAAGTCACCTATACCCGGCGCGGTCAGCTCGGTACCTCCGAGCTGCTGGCCCAGGCTTTCAAGCAAGCTATTGCGGCGGCCGGTTTGCAAGCCAGCGATATTGATGGGCTGGGGGTGGCATCGTTCACCCATGCACCTGATCGAGCCATTGATCTGGCCTGGAAGCTGGGTTTGAAAGTGGGCTGGATTATGGACGACAGCAATGGTGGTGCCAGCGGTCTGAATATTCTGCAGCATGCAATTCGCGCGGTTCAGGCGGGAGATGCCCGCTGTATTGCGATTGTGGCGGGTGATCATTTTCAGGCTAAGGATTTCCAGCAACTGGTCGAGAACTATAACCAGACGACTTACGATCATTTGCGGCCCTTGGGGGCTGGCAGCCCGAATCATCGCTTTGCCATGCTGACTGCCAATCAAATGCGCAAGCTGGGTTTGGAGCGGAAGGATTATGCAGCGCTGGTGATCCGGCAGCGTTTGTGGGCCAGCCTGAATCCTGATGCGGCTTATCGCAAGCCCATGAGTCTGGACGAATATTTGGCTGCGCCTCAAGTGGCAGACCCTTTGACGCGACTGGATTGTGTGCCGGTGGTGGATGGGGCCAATGCTTTGATTGTGATGCGCGAGGATCATCCGGCGGCTCAGAATCAGCCTGCGATTACGGTGAAGGCTTTACGCAGTTTTCACAATATTGATGATCAGCAGGGCGATGGCTTGAGTACGGGTTTGGCTGCTTTGACTCCGGCTGTGTGGGCAGATTCTGGCTTGGGTCCTGCGGATATGGATGTCCTCAGTATTTATGATGATTACCCTGTCATGGTCTTGGCGCAGTTGCAGGATTTGGGCTTTTTTCAGGCCGATGGGGCCAAGCGCTTTATTCATGAATCTATTGCAACAGGGCGTGTACCTTTGAATACGTCGGGCGGGCAGTTGTCGGCTGGGCAGGCTGGGGCGGCGTGTAGTTTGCATGGCTTGGTTGAGGTCATGCGTCAGTTAGGCGGTCAGGCCGGGGAGCGTCAGGTGGCATCAGCCCGCTATGGTTTGGTCACGGGTTACGGCATGGTGGAGTATCGCTATGGCATGTGCTCGACTGCGCTTGTTTTGGAGGCTCTGTGATGTGTCCGTCTGTGTTTCGTTGTGTGCGATGTGATCATCGGGTGTTTCCGGCGCGGTTTCTGTGTCCGCAGTGCCATGGGGATGGGTTTGAGGCTGAGGAGTGTCCGTCTGGTGTGGTGACGGAGCTGACGCGCAGTGTTGTTGCTGGCAGTGAAGCGGGGATGTATATGCTGGCCACGGTGCTCAGTGATGCGGGGCCGGTGTTAATTGCTCGTGTACTGGATGAAGCGGTGCAGCGGGGGGATACGGTGGCTTTGGTGCTGCGCGATGGCGGGATTTATGCTGATCCTGTACATGAGTAAAAGCACTCTCTTATGCGCTTTTTTCCGTGCAGGCTTTAGTGGCTGAAAATCAGGCTCAGGCGTTCGACGTGTAGAGGCATGGATGACTCAAAGTGTGGAGTCATCAGCGATCCGACGATAAAGAAGGTGGCTATAAGACGCTTCGCAACACACTGACAGGCGGCAAGAATCGGTCAAACCTAGCGAGCATGAAAAAACCTGAGTTTGGCGTCGGCCGAACTCAGGTTTTATTTTTGCTTGAAAAACCGTTTCAAGATTCTGCTTTTTTGTGGGACAACATACGTGTTGCCCCACTTGCATGCGGACTGCTCTGTCTTACCCAATCAGTCCTGGCAGTCCAACGGCAACCCAAGGGATGAACAGGACCAAAGCCAGCACGCTCACTTCGATCACCAGGAAAGGGACGGCCGCACGATAGATGTGTGGCAGTCGGATGGATGGCGGTGCCACGCTTTGCATCACGATCAGCAGCAAGCCAAATGGTGGGGTCAACAGACCAATTTCCAATGCGATCAGGATCATGACACCGAGCCAGACGGTATCCACGCCAGCAGCTAGGGCCAGGGGCATGAAAAAGGGCAAGGCGATCATCATCATGGAGATCTGGTCCAGCACGGTACCGATGACCAGCAAGACCAGCAGCATGCAGATAACCAGTGCGAAGGGCGACAGGTTGTAGTCTTTGATCATGCCCAAGAAGCCTGCGCTGGCACCGGAGAAGCTCAGCAGCTGAGCAAAGGTGGTGGAAGCGGCCAGGATGAATAGAATGACTACCGAGACTTTGGCGGTTTCGATCAGGCTCTTCCACAAGGCTTTCAGGGTCAGGGCACGGTAGGCGATGGTGGCGAGGACCGAGGCCAGCACGCCGATGGCGGCCGATTCTGTGGGCGAGGCCCAGCCTGCCAACATCGAACCCACGACGGCAATGAAGATACCCAGCAAAGGCACGACGTTCAGCACGAAAGGCTTCCACAGCGCCCAGCCGGTCAGGCGTGGGCCGTCGTCTTCACTCATGGGGGCGTCTTGGGGACGCAGGCGGCTGCGTATGACGACGTAAGCAAGAAAGCCCAGAGCCATCAGTAAGCCGGGCAGGATGCCGCCGATCAGCAAGCGTTCGATGGAGATACCGGCCAAGCTACCCAACATCACGGCCAGGGCCGAGGGAGGGATCAGCATGGCGATACCGCCGACGGCCATAATGGGGCCCATTGCCATCGTCGGGTGGTAACCACGACGCAGCATTTCTGGCAGCATCACGCCGCCCATCATGGCCGTGTTGGCAATGGAAGAGCCCGACAGCGTGGCAAAGGTGGTGCCACCCAGGATGCTGACGATGGACAGCTTGCCTGGCACGCGCGAGATCATGCGTTCGATGGAATCGATGGCTTTGAAGGCCAGCCCGGTATGGAACAGCACTTCACCCATCAGGATGAAAAGAGGAATGGGGGTTAGTGAGAAGCTGCCGATGGACGCAGTGGTATTACGCGCCCATTGCGCCAGGCCTGCCGCTTCACCCAGGAACAACCAGGCCCCCAACAGGTTGACGGACAGGAAGGCAAACACCACGGGTGTACCGATGGCCATCAAGAGAAAAAGTGATCCCAGCATCAGGATCAATGCCATATGCCATTCCATGATCAGGCTCCTTGCTCAACAGGGCGGGAAACCAGACGACGCAGGAATTCCAGGGTCAACAAGCCGGCGCCAAACATCAAGGGCAGGTTCAACCACCATTCGGGAAAGACCAGGGCTTTGAACACCATGGCACCTTGTTCGTGGGCATCCAGGGCGACCACGGCACATTGCCAGGCCAACACGCCACATACCACCAGGCCCAAGAGGTTAGACATCTGATCCAGGATGCGCTGGATAGGGGCTGGCAGATTATTGACCAGCACGTCGATACGGATGTGTCCGCCCAGATACAGCACCCAGGGTGCTGCCATAAAGGTGGCAATGATCAGCATGTATTCGGTTACTTCCACGCTGGTGGACAGCGCGTCGTAACCCAGGTTGCGCAGCACAACGTCGGCACAGACCAGCAGGCTCATCAGCCCAAAGGTCAAGGCCGCCACCGCGCCACAAGTATTCATTAACAGGGCGTACGGACGCCCCCAGGTCGTATTGGAAGGCATGCCTTCCGGGGATGTTGCAGCAGACATCTCGTCTTCTCCGCCGATACAAGGTCACTGAAAGGGCTGGCGTAATGCCGCCCGGGCACCATCAAAAAGTGGACACTGGCCCCAAGGGCTCAATGTCCACCGTCAAGCTAGCTAAACAGCAAGTGTTTTTAAGGCTGATAACCACCAAACAGCTCACGCAGTTGCGCGGCGTATTTGGGGCTGGATTTGTCGATACCGGCCCAGCCCGACTCATAGGCTTTAGTGCGCAGGGCACGAGCCACGTCAGGTTCCAGCACCAGGGCCTGCACACCGGCTTGCTCAGTGGCGGCTTTTTCATCAATCGCCATCTGGTGTTCAGTCACGTTCTGCGACTCCATCCACTCGATCTGCTTGCGCATGAAGGCTTTCTGTTCTTCGTCCAGTTTTTCCCAGCTCTTTTGGTTCATGAAGAAACCTACTTCCACGTTGTAGAAGCCCGGCTCTACCCGGTATTTGGTCTTTTCATGCCAGCCCATTTCCATCACACCCACGGATGGCCAGCCATAGCCGTCCACCACGCCACGCTCCAGCGCGGTGTAGACCTCGCCCGGTGGAATCTGCAGTGGGGTTGCGCCAATTTCGCGGAAGAAGGACAGGTACACAGGCACACCACGCAGCTTGAAGCCCGACAGGTCTGCCGAGGTCACAGGTTTGTTGGTGTAGATGTGGTACTGCAAGCCGTCAGTAGTGCGGGCCAACCAGGTGATGTTGGCTTTCTCACGGTGAATTTTGTCCATCAGCTCATAGCCACCGTTCTGGCGCAACTCGCTCATGGGTTTTTCGGTCAGTGTCAAAGCCAGTGCTTCAGGCACCAGATTGGCATGGAACACCGCCGTCGTATTAGCAAAATCGATCACGCCGGAACGCAGGGCATTACCCACCTCGAAAGGAGGAATCGCCTCTGGACCGCCGATAACATTGATCTGTACCAAGCCCTTGCCTTCCGTATTGACCTTGTCAACAAACTGCTTGAATCGCTTGGTAAAAAAGGTGTCCATCGTAAAGACAGAGACTGCTTTCAGCGTTACTTCCGCTGCCTGAGCGCCCGCCATTCCCATTGCCAGCAACGCTGCTGCCACCACCCGAGTTGTTTTATGCACCATGACGGAACTTCCGCAGAAAGGTTTATTATGAAATTTTAGTTTAGATATAAATATATCAATAATCAATTATTTATGCGTTGGGGTTTTCACTGAGCACGCGGAGGGCCCATAGGACTTGGCACGGCCATCCGCGTGCAACTCTGCGCAAAGCCTGCCTGCTGTATCATCACAGACTTACTGTTTTGTTGGTTTAAAGGTATTACCCATGACATTTTCCGCTGTGCTGTTTGATTGTGACGGTGTGCTGGTAGACAGCGAACCAATCACGGTTCGTGTACTGCGGGATATGTTGCAAGAGGAAGGTTGGGTCATGAGCTACGAGCAGTGCTATGACTGGTTTATTGGCAAGGCCTTACCAGACGAACTGCCCACTGTGCGCAAAATGACGGGTAAAGATCTGGATATGGAATGGGTGATGGCCTTTCGCATGCGTCGCAACCATGAACTCACCAACGAGGTCATGGCCATTCCTGGCATACAAGAGGCTCTGGATACTATTTTGCGCGACAAGCCCGGCATGATTGCCTGCGCGTCCGGTGCGGACCGAGCCAAACTGGTACTGCAATTAGGTCAAACTGGCTTGCTGGATTATTTCGGCAGTCATATCTATAGCGGTGCCGAAACGCCGCGCAACAAACCGTACCCCGATGTGTATCTGGCCGCTGCTCACGGGCTGGGGGTCGATCCCAAACAGTGCCTTGTGGTGGAAGACAGTGTCACTGGCGCAAGCGCGGGTCTGGCAGCAGGCGCCACCGTCTTGGGCTATTGCCCGGTTCCCGGCAAGGAAGAGGACTTACGCCGGATCGGTGTGCATGACACCTTTCGCCGCATGGATGAATTGCCCGCCATGATCGCCAAACTGGAGCGGGAACAGGTAAAAGGTTGAAAAAAACACTGAACACCCTACCCTCTTCAACGATGACTATAGCTCTCATCTGTTTGAAGAGGTATGGCGTTCTGCGCCTTCTATTTTGTAGCCGGTCGCTTAATCTTCCAGATGAAAGGTATGCAGTATTCGATGCAGCACGGGGGCAATAATCAAGCCGAAGGTCGCCGCCAGCACCAGGCTGACGTAAGCGCCATAGATGGCAAAAAACACTTTGCCAGCCCAGGTCTCGGGCAAGGCCATGGGGCCCAAGCCACCAACCATCATGGCCGCATTCAAGGCAGCATCATGCCAGTGCACATTGTCTTCAAACCACATATGGCCCAAGGCGCCCAACATCAGGGAAATGGCCACAAAAACAATACCAATAAGGGCATGCGCCAACAGGCGCTTGGCAAACTGCCAGCCCGTAATCAAGGGCTGATCGCGAGACTCATACATGGCATTAAGGGGTCGTAGTCATAACCGTTAAAGAGCCTAACCATTGGGTCACCTGCAAGGACAAGGCATCGGTTGCCAGCCCAAAGGCTTCCACCACTTGCGGCACGGCCGTGCCATCCACAGCCTGTTGTGCCACGAAACGTCGGGTCTGAATCAACTGGCCAGAGACTTGATCGCGCAGCAGCGCATCGAACTGAATTTGCACTCGTGGGGCGCCTTGAGTGTATTCCACCTGGAATGCACTTAGAGAACCACCTAACTCCCAATCCGCAATCACAGACTCACTATCAAGCACTACGGCCCGGAATTGCGCCGCATCCCGCAAGGCATCGGCGATGCGATTGCGCAGCAAGGCCGGAGCATCATCACTCCAACGCACCCCTTTATACGCACTGAGCTCATTACCTTGAGGCAGCACCGTAATGCGGGAACTGGCCAACAAGCGGTCCGCATGGGGACGATTCATCTGAATAATCAGATTCTTATGGGAAGCCGGTGCTGGCTGGGCCGTCAAAGCCGCAGCTGGAAGCTGGTAATACGTCAGGGATTCGGCCTGGGGCAGAACTGAACAGGCCGTCGACAAGGCAGCCAGACCGACTACCGATGCCTGCAGCAAGCGACGCACAACAGTGGGCATCATGGTGTGAACTCCTGTAATTTGTCGCGACCTAAGAGGTAACCCGCCGGATTGTCTTCCAGACGGGAGGTAACCGCCCGGAAGCCAGCTAACACCTGACGCAATTCACGCAGTGCAGGTTCGATCTCGGTCAGACCCTGGGCACCACGGCCTATGGCACCTGAATTCTGTTCCAACAGCTTGTTCAAACTTTGTGTGGCCCGGCTGAAATCTTCCATGGACTTCTGGATCGCATTCATGGCTTGCGTGCCTTGCCGATCCACCAGACCTTGCGTGGAAGACAGCAAGGCCGTGGCTTGCTGGCTAGCCTGGGACAGTTCTTTCACCAAGGCAGGCACGCCTTCACCGGCTGTCGATAGCTGGCCCATCAAGGTCTCGAGCTTTTGCAGACTAGCCGACAAGGATTTTGAGTTCTCGGATGACAGGAAGGTATTGGCGTTATCCAGCAGCTTGGAGATCTGCGTCATCATTTCCTCGCCACCGGCCATCAACTGAGCCAAGGGGGAAGGAGATGCCACGATCATGGGCAGATTATCCCCCGTGGCTTCCAGCAAGGGGCTGTTGGGCGTACCGCCGCTCAGCTCAATTACGGACTGGCCAGTGATACCGGCCAGCGCCAGACGAGCCTGGGTGTCTTCGTGGATCGGGATGGAAGCCTGAATCGAGACTTGTGCACGCACGCGCTGCAAGTCGTTCGGGTCCAGGCGCAGCAAGCGCACTTCACCGACACGCAAGCCGTTGTACTGCACGGCGCTGCCACGAGACAAACCACGTACACCTTCCAAAAATACAATATCGTAATCTTGGGTCTCGGCATCCTGTCCTGCTTTGGCCAGCCAAAGCGAGAACAAAACGGCAGCCACAGCCACCACGACGGTAAAGACCCCGATCAATACATGATGGGCACGCGGTTCCATTAACAATGCTCCTGACGACGGTTTTGGGCCTGTTGGGCGGCCCGTCCCCGTGGACCGTGGAAATATTCCTTGATCCAGTCGTTATCAACTTGCTCTACCCGAGCCAGCGTGTCGTTGACCAGCACGCGCTTTTGCGCCAGCACAGCCACCCGATCACAAATGGTGTAGAGCGTATCCAGATCATGTGTGACCAAAAACACGGTCAATCCCAGCGCATCGCGCAAGGTCAAAATAAGTTGGTCAAAATCACCTGCACCTACCGGGTCCAGGCCAGCGGTAGGTTCATCCAGAAACAGGATTTCCGGGTCCAGCGCCAGAGCGCGCGCCAAAGCAGCACGCTTGATCATGCCCCCGGACAACTCTGCCGGGTACTTGTTCGCCGCATTGGCAGGCAAGCCTGCCAAGGACATTTTCATGGCAGCGATATGTTCGGCGGAAGATCGAGACAGGCCGATATGTTCGATCAAAGGCATGGCAATGTTCTCCACCACGGTCAAGGAAGAGAACAAGGCCCCTTGTTGAAACAGCACGCCCAAGCGACGTTCCAGACGAGAACGTGCGTCGGGTGAGAGGGAGCCAATTTCCTGATCAAAAATGCGCACCGTGCCACCGGTAGGCGGGCGCAGACCCAGAATGGAGCGCAGCAATACGGACTTGCCTGTACCAGAGCCACCCACCACACCGACAATTTCACCGGGATAGACATCCATGTCCAGATGCTCGTGCACAACATGATCGCCAAAGCGATTGTCTAGATCGCGCACTTGGATAATGGGAAGAGTCTTGGCCTCTACCATCCCATCTCCATGAAAAACAACGCTGCCAGCGCATCGATCAGAATCACGATAAAGATGGACTGAACCACGGCAGAAGTCGTGTGTTCACCCACAGATTGGGCGCTGCCGGTTACTTTGAAGCCTTCCTGGCAACCAATGACAGCAATCAAAAATGCAAAGATAGGAGCCTTGGACATCCCCAGGACAAAGTGTCGCAAATCAATATCCTGATTAAAGATATTGATGAACATCGTGGGCGAAATATCCAGGATCAGGGCACACACCAGCCCACCGCCAAAAATACCCGCTACCATGCCAACAAAAGTCAGGATCGGCATAGCCAAGAGCATGGCCAGCACGCGCGGGATGACCAGAATCAACATGGGATTCAGGCCCTGGGCGCGCAAGGCGTCGATTTCCTCGTTCGCTTTCATGGAACCGATCTGCGCAGTAAATGCACTGGCGGTGCGGCCTGCCATCAAAATGGCAGTCAAAAGCACGGCAAATTCACGCAAAAAGGAAAAGCCGACCAGGTTCACGGTATAGATGGTGGCACCAAAGTCGGCCAGCACCGTTGCCCCCAGAAAGGCGATCACCGCGCCGACCAGAAAAGTCAGCAAGGCCACAATCGGCACGGCATTAAAGGCGGTTTCCTCCAACTGCGCCACAATCGAGGTAACGCGCCATTGGCTGGGCCGCAACATATTCAGAATCAGGGTTTCCAGCGTCAGGCCGATAAAACCCAAGAGCTCACGCACATTGCGCGTAATGTGAACCATGGCCAGGCCCACACGCTCGAACAAGTCCGTAATACCCCAGCGAGCCGGAGCCAGGTGCTCCTGGTCCATGCGGCTCATCGCCTTGGCAACCGTGTTCAGTAACTGATGACGCTCTTTGGACAAGCCCTGGGCGCTGTCCAATGCGGCTTGTACCCGCTCGATACCCAGCCATTCGCACAAGACTTGGGCACCCGCTGTATCCAACGCCTTAAGCTCGCTGAAATCCAGCGACCAACGGCCCTGCTTGTCACTGAGCGCGTGCAAACTGCTTTGCAGCGCTTCATAGTGACGCAAGGACCAATCGCCCAACAATTGCAATTGGCCAGAGGAGTCTGTACGAACATACAGAGGCACGGACGTATTCATGCGCATAGTCTAATGGATTTGCTTCAAGGGCTTCCATAACAAAGACTACTTTTTCATGCCTTGTGGACGATTAAGCTGGCTGTAAGCAAGTTAAACAATCGGGCAACATTTCCGCCATATAAATACGTCCGTCCAAGCCCACGGCCAAACCATGTCCATAAACACCTTGCACCCGGCAACGCCCTACCAAGGTGCTCGACTCTGGATCAAAGAGGGACAAACTAGCCGTTTGGTCGCTGACCAGGACCGAGCCGTCAGTCTGCACCGCCACCGCCATCGGTTTATGCATGGGGCGCAATTCACCCAAGTAGCGGCCCTGCACATCCAGATGCTGCACGCGGTTGTTTTCACGGTCCGCCACCCAGATTGAACCATCGGCTGCGCTGGCCAGCATATGGGGGGTGCTGAACTGTAAAGGTCCCGCCCCCGGTGCTCCCAATGCCGCCAACCACTGGCGCTGCGGGTCAAACCGATGTACTACCGTATTGCCATAACCATCGCTGACCCATAGCCCGCCGTCCAAACATTCAATGGCATGGGTGGGGTGATTGAAGGGTTCCTGCCAACGGGGCCGCTCGGGTTTACCCAGCCGCCATTGCTCATCTCCATGGGCGTCCAGGGCCAGAATCTGATGCCCATCCAAATCGGTGACTAACACCCCGCCTTGCGGACGGGCGCTGATATGGTGCGGGCACAAAATATCGTCCAGCGCCCACCGTGCCGACACCTGCCCGTCTGGGGCCAGTATCAGCACACAGGCCGGGCGGCGCAACAAGGCCGCGATACGGCCATCGGCCAACACCGCCACGCTGGTGATGCTGGCGATATTGGCCTGCGTCCAGGCACGCTCTACCCGATAGCGCTGCGCCCCCAAGATCACGTAAGCAGTTGCCATCCTTTATCCCCCTTACATCGCGTTAGGCAAGACCATGACAATTTCCGGAAAGACCGTCACAAGTACCGTGGCCAATACCAGGAGCAAGAAGAAAGGGAAGGCCATGCGCACTAACTCGAACAGATTGCGCCCGGTAATCCCCTGGATCACAAACAGGTTGAAACCAATAGGTGGGGTAATCTGGGCCATCTCCACGGTCAGGATAAGGTAAATACCAAACCAGATCGGATCAATACCCGCCGCCAACACGGCTGGCAGCAAGACCGAGGTGGTCAGCACCACAATCGAGATCCCATCCAGGAAAGCACCCAAAATAATGAAAAACACCGTCAGCACGGCAATCAAGGCGTACTGGCTCAGGCCCAAGGACCCGATCCAGGCGGCCAGATTGGCAGGCAGGCCGGTAAAGCTCATGGCACTGGTCAGGTAGGCCGCCCCGATCAGGATGAAGGAAATCATGCAGGATGTTCGTGCGGCTCCCAACAAGCTGTCGGTGAAATTTCTCCAACTGAGGGATCGCCCAAACAACGCGATGACCAAGGAGCCAATCACCCCCAGCACCGCCGCCTCGGTGGCCGTCGCAATACCGCCATAGATCGAACCGATCACCGCCATAATCAGCAGCACCACCGGCAAGAGCAAACGCAAACGGCGGACTTTCTCGCCCAGAGTCAGCGTTTCGACATCAGCAGGCACACGGTCCGGGTGGCGTAACGACCAGATCGCGATGTAGAGCGAGAACAAGCACATCAACAGGATGCCCGGCAACACGCCAGCCACGAACAAGCGAATGATGGACACCTGCGCGGCCACGGCATAGACAATCATCACAATGGACGGTGGGATCAGCAGACCCAAGGTCCCTGCACCGGCCAAAGAGCCAATGCTGATGCTGTCGTCATAACCACGGGCTTTGAGCTCGGGCAAAGAGATACGCCCAATAGTGGCGGCGGTGGCGGCCGAAGACCCACTGACAGCCGCAAAAATACCGCACCCCAACGTATTGACGTGGACCAGACGGCCCGGCAAACGCTGTACCCACGGCCCCAAGCCGCTAAACATATCCTCTGCCAAACGGGTGCGATACAGAATTTCCCCCATCCAGATAAATAGGGGCAAGGCCGTCAAGGCCCAACTGGCCGAAGAGTCCCACGCCTTGGTGGCAAAGATAATGCCTGCTGGCGCATCGGCATACAAAACAATGGACAAAATACCGCAAGCGATCAGAACCAGCGCCACCCACACGCCGCTGACTAACAAGACAAGCAGAACTACTAACAGCACAACTGCCTGAGATAAATCAGCCATGTTCAGTTGCCTCCAGTTTTTGGCCCTGGGCTGCGTACAACAAGCGCCGCAACAACATCAAGGTCAGCAATCCCAGGCCAATCGGCATACCCAGCTGCGGAATCCACAGCGGCACCGCCACCATACCCTGGGCCACTTCCTTATAACCAGCTCGTACGGGCGATGCAGGCGCTCGGGCATCACCTGCAACAACAAGGACACGCGGATATGATCGCCGCGCAACATGGCATACGGCAACGCCAAAAAAATAGATGCCGCCATAAACCAACCCGCAAAGTCATCCGAGGCGGGTATTTGCATGGAAAACAGACGCGCCACAATCTGCGCTGTCACCACGACCCCAATCAAACACAGGAAGAGTGCGGCAAGTGCGCCGCAGACCCTGGCCATACGCTCCAGAACGATCATGGACGCACTCCTTGTTTACGGTTGACGGTAAGCGTCAAGCAGCTTCTGACCATCCGCACCGGCTTTCTTCAGCCACTCTTCGGTCATCGTCTCGCCAATAGCGTGCATTTCACCCGACAGCTTGTCGCTCAACTGGCCCACCACCATGCCTTTGTCAGCCATAGTCTGGGTCAGCTTAGATGTCTGCTCGCGCGATACAGCCCAACCGCGCTGCTCGGCACGTGCTCCCGCTTCCAGCACCGCTTTTTGCACATTTTCAGGCAAACGCTGGAACGCACGTTTGTTCATGATGACAAAGCTTTGTGGAATAAAGACTTGGGCGTCGTAGTAGTACTTCACGTAGTCCCAAGCCTGTGAATCAACACCGGTTGCAGGCGAGGTCAGCATGGCGTCGATAATGCCGGTAGAAAATGCCTGGGGTACTTCGGGCGTTTGCACCGTGGTAGGCACCGCCCCCATCAAGGAAACCAGGCGGCTGGTGGCCGGGCTATAGGCGCGAAAGCGCACGCCTGCCAGGTCAGACAACTGCTCTACCGGCTTTTTGGTGTAAATACCTTGGGGAGGCCAAGGCGAGCCATAAACCAGAATGATGCCTTGCTTATCCAGGCGCTCGGCCAGGAAAGGGCGGGTCGCTTTCCAGAGTTTTTCCGACTGATCAAAAGACGAGGCCAGGAAAGGTACGCTATCCACCTCGAACATGGGGTCTTCATTACCGATGGCAGCCACCAGCATTTCCCCTGCCTGCACCACGCCTTGCTGCACACCGCGTTTTACCTCGGGGCGTTTGAGCAAAACGGAGTTGGATTGCACATTGATATTCAGCTCACCATTGGTGGCGGCCTTCACATCCGCCGCGAACTCGCGCGCATTTTGCGTCAGGAAATTGCTATCGGGCTGTTCGGCCGTCATATTCCAATTAGTTGCTGCCTGAGCCGTTCCAGCCAACGCAAGCACGCAAGCCATCGAAAGTAATTTTTTAATCATGATGTTGCTTCTCCCTAGCATTGAGGTGATAGCCGCCTTATGGGCGGCCCGCATTCAGATCCCTTGACTGCAGATCCCACAACAAAGAAAACTCGGATACATCGCTGATCGCCACGCCCAGGTCCTGTTGCAAGCGTGCAGCCAGGGTACGAGCAGCGCAAACCGTTGTCAGGTCGGCCACCAAGTAAGGGTCCAGGCTGCGCTGCTGCACATCCTCGGACGGCAGCGGGGTGGAGAGTTCAGGATCAGGCGTCAGTACACGCAACGCCAGCAGGCCATCGGTCTGTTCCAGATAGGCCGCACTCTGGCGGGCCAGCTCATCCAATTGGGCCGCGTCGGCCAAACGCACCAGTAGCACCACCGAACCGGTGCCTGCGCCACCCAACAAAGACACCGCCATCACGCGCCGCTGGGTATTGCTCATGCGGCCAAAATTGGCGATGGACCAGTCCGTCTGCTGCTCAAAGGCTTTTTTATAATCAGCAGTGCCAAACACCCGCAAGGACTCGGTGCGGTACAAGGCCAGGTACTTGCGCCCAGCACCGTGGCGCACATAACGACGCGACCATTGAAATCCCGGTATGGCAGCACGTTCAGCCATGTGCTCGCGCTCATACCATTGGTTGAAATCTTGCTCATGCTCAGGCGCGATATCTGTCCAGATGAACAGTTCCCCCGGCGCATCACGATCAGTACGAAAAGTAGCAGACACGAAAGCCTCCCCAAATCAA
>SMEP01000144.1_pt1 | contig 15886 bp, 16 predicted proteins | sample 2456231 | NCBI WGS metagenome assembly SMEP01 (sample SAMN10132595, study PRJNA489261) | soil metagenome | isolation source: day1 control-silty clay loam soil ammended with raw manure from dairy cow... | place: USA | collected 2015-05-15
CAGTCCCGATCACCTGCGTCAGGCCGTGGCCGAGAATCCGGGTGTGGACACGGTGCTGGCATCCATCAGCCGTGTCTATGAAGGCCATGCATTGATTGAATGCGCGCGTGAGATGGGTCTGAACTTCCTGGTTGGTAATAGCCACGTTCTGGAAATATTGGAGAACGGCTTGCCGCTGGCTTATGCCTTAAGTGCCTTGCTTGATGGTGTGGAAGTGGTGATGTTCCGCGATCGGGTAACGTCCACGCCCGTGCATCAGGTGGGAGGGGCTCGCTTGCGGGAATACGCACAGCATTTTTCCACCGCGCATCTGATGGGCAAGAATGTGCTCAGCTTCCAGTAGGTCCTGTTCCCACAACGGAGAGAGACATGGATAACAAAACAATAGAAATCGACAAAGTAGTGCATTCCCCACCCGCAGGCCGCCGTCCTTTGGAGCGTATTGAAGTAGTGGGCCTGAGCTTGCTGGCTCTGGCCATGTTGACGCTATTCTTTTTTCCCGCCACCTTGTCGGGCGCTTTTGACACTGTCCTGAACAAGGTCAAACCGGTTGTTGTGGATGTGTTTTTGACCGGTCAAGTGGGGGTGGCGGTCATTATCAGCGTCATTATTGGTCGCTTGCTGGAGCGTTTAGGTTTTACCGACGCCATGATGCGAGTCTTCATGCCGGCCATGCGGGCTATTGGAGTCAATCCAGCGGTCATTATTCCCAGCGTATACAACATTTTTGGCGATATTAATGCGGCAGGCCGTATCGCCGGGCCCTTGTTGCGTCAGGCCGGGGCCACTAAGGATGAGCAGAAAATTGCAGTGGCCACCATGGTTCAGTCGCAGCAGTCTTTTTCCACCTTTATGCTGGGCATGATGGCTCTGACGTTTGCCGGAGTGAACGTTTTTGCGGTTGTGCTGATCGCGATTTTTGGGCCTTTGCTGCTGTCGCCCTGGCTGTTATCGCGTCTGGTGTATCGCAATGTGCGCTCGGTGGATTTGTTGGCGGCTCCCCGCTTCACACCCAATATCGATTTTGCGCCCATGTTGTTCAAGGCGGCGCGCGAAGGGGTGGAGTTGCTATTGCTGATTCTGATTCCAGCCGTCGCTCTGGTGTTTTGTGTGATTGGTCTGCTGGAACATATTGGCCTTTGGCTACCCATCAGTGCGGTGCTGGAGCGTGGCTTGCTGGCACTGAATATTCATCCGGAGACAGGTCTGCTGGCGATCCTGGTTAGCCCCACCTTGGCGATGGGCAAGTTGCAAGCGATGGCCTCAACTCTGGACCCTTCACTGGTCGTGGGCTCATTCGTCTTGGCCTCTTCGGGCTTGCCTTTGTCGGCGGTGTTCGGACAGATTCCTGTGGTCTGGGCCGAGTGCTCGGATCTGAACGAGAAAGAAGTCATGACGGCGGCCGTCTTGGGCATTGTGATGCGTCTTTTGACCGCTGTTGTGTTGGCTGTTTTTCTGACCCCTCTGATTATTTGAGTTCCTGTTTGTAGCACCCCCCTTTGGGAGCGTCTTTTATGGCGCTCTTTTTTTTGCCTGCTATCAGTTTGACGCTCTGCCGTCATTTGGCTGTACGGAACCTGCCGCAGACCGCTGCCATCTTACTGCCATAAATCTGTAACAGGGCTGAAAGAACACTTGTTTAACCTGAGCCTGTCGTAGTCTTTTTAAGGCAGAGCACTTCGGTGGCTCTGGTTCTTTAAGTTGATACTTTTTTCTGTCCGGCAGCCTGTGCTGCGGCCCATTACGCTTATTGATATTTTGCCTTTGTGCCCGGTGCGTAGCCGTGCCGCAAAGCAGGATGCCGGGTGTGGCTTGGCGATGTGGCCTGAATGCCTTATGGGGGACGGAGTATGAACCAGACCCTGGTGACGGTGTTAAGCGGCTATGGGGCCAAAGCGCCTGCCGCCATTTTGGTGCAGGCATGTGGCTTGCGATTGTTGTTGGATGCCGGTGGGCCTCTCTATCCTGGTCAGGTGTGTGACTGGTATCAAGGTTTGGATGTAGATGCCATCTTGGTCACGCATGATCATCAGGACCATATCGGCTCTTTGTCCAAGTTGCCGGACCATATTCCTATCTATGCCACGGCCTCTACGGCGCGTAGCTTGCCCGCTGGGCGCATCTGGCGCGAACTTCCTACCCGTGGCACCACCTACATTGGTGATATTGCTGTGCGTACCGGCTTGTCTGGCCATGCGCTGGGCGGTGTTTGGTTGCATCTGGATGTGGGAGGGGGGCTGTTCTATAGCGGGGATTTTTCCTGCGAATCCCTGCTGTTCCCCTTTGACTTACCGCCTCCGGCCTATCTTGCCTTGCTGGACGCCTCGTATGGCCTGTATGACCAGTCCCATCATGTGGCCTGGAGCATTCTGGAGTCGTTGCTGGAGTCTCATCCCGCCTTATTGCCTGTGCCCCCATCCGGTCGAGCCGTGGAGATTGCGTTTTGGCGGCAACAACAAGGGTTTGAGGACTGGAGCATGGATGCGGCCTGCTACGAAAATCTGACCCGCATGATCAGCCAGAGCAGTGATTTGCTATTGCCGGGTGTGCAGCCGGCCCTGCGCGAATTGATGCCACGTGCCACTGCTTTTGATCCGCAGGCGCACCTGCTATTGGCGGGCGAGCCAGATGGCTGTCAGGGCAAGGCGGGGGAGTTGATTCGGGACCATCAAGCATGGGCTTCAGACCCCAACAATCCTAGCGACCGCTTATTGATTCATACCGGCTATGTGGCTCCGCATGCGCCGCGTGGCACCCATACCTTGTGCTGGAATGTGCATCCACGTTTGACGGATCTGCGCTGGCTGGTGGATATCGTGCAGCCCCGTTATTGCATGCCCTTGTTTACGCAAATGCACGACTTGCCAACGTGGCGCAATGTGATGGGGCCAGCCTTGAGCCTGGAAGGCCACTGGGAGCTTCCAGCGACCTCCGTTGGCGTTGTTTAGGCGGTGTAGCGTTCCAGCAAAGCCTCGCGGCGTGCGGGACTAAGCTTCAAGGTGTTTTGGAAAAAGCTTTCCAGATCGCCGTGTTCCTCGTCAATGGTCTTGAAGGCCGTTTCCAGAAACTCGGGCTGAACGCCCCAGAGAACATTCAGCACTTCGTCGCTGATGCCACGGTTATCAGGCAGATCAGGGCGGCGGAAAAATTGATTGGTTAGCAGATAGTCATGCATGACATCGTCGGGATGCACGCCGGCGGCGCGGTGCAGCAAGGCCACCGCAAAACCGGTGCGATCTTTGCCTGCGGTGCAGTGCATGACCACAGGAGTATCGGCTTCAAGCAACTGATCAAAGACTCGCGCAAAGGTGGCGGCATGTCCGGTGACGAACTCGGTGTAGGTCTTGTTCATGGTGTCGCGCGCGGCCTGCATATCCATCTGGCCCTTGGCGACCATTGCCAGAAAATCTGGCAGGACAGTAGGTTCTACCGTCAGTGCGTGGCTGGTCAAAAAGCTGTACTGGTAGGGCGAGCGCTTGCGCTCGTGTGCGCCGCGAAAATCCAGTGAACGGGCAATGCCCAACTCTTGCAAGGTGTTCAGATCCTGGCCGCTAAGATCCGCCAGATGGTCCGAGCGGTAAACACGGCCTTTACGAAATGAGCCGGAGTGTGTGGCATAGCCGCCAATATCGCGGAAATTGCTGGCCCCTTCTAGGGGGCAGGATACGGGGATAGGCAGCGACGACACAGACACGGCAGACTCCTGTTGAAACGGTGAAAGTCCCATGTTAACGGTCTTGGCCACGATCTGCATATGACAATGCGGTGACACTCGGGGAATCCACGCCGGACAAAACTGCCACGAATGCCCGAGGCGGGTCCTATATAGCGAAAAGCCATGTATATTCATTGCTGGCAAGGCCCAAGCAGGCAAAATGGCACACTGCGTTTATGTCTTTGAAGCCCTGGTTTCAGCAAGATGTGAACAGACAAGGCGGTGATCGCTCGTTCTTGGTTGCTTGCACCAACTAGACAAAAACAGGTGCTGCGCCGAGCCGGGGGGGACAAGTCTGATGACACATTCACGCATCGCTCGCGTGACCATGTGCTGCAAAAACATCCCCAATATATTGGCTAAAGTAGGCCCAAGGTATAAGGTCAATGCTTATCCGAATAGTCCGTTGATCAGACCGGGCGGCCCACAACCGTAATTTTTCAAGGAACAAGCATGTTTGAGCATTTGCAGGCCTATGGTGGCGATCCGATTTTCCGTTTGAACGAGGCGTTTCACGCCGATCCACGTGATCGCAAGGTCAACCTGACCATTGGTCTGTATTACGACGAGCAAGGCCGTTTGCCTTTGCTGGATGTAGCTCGCCGCGCTGAAGATCAATGGGCGGCCAAGGGTCAGCCACGAGGCTACCTGCCTATCGAAGGTCTGGCTTCCTACCGTAGCGCCGTGCAAAAACTGATTTTTGGTGCGGATAGCAAAGTGCTGGAAGAAGGCCGTGTGGCCACTATCCAGACATTGGGTGGTTCGGGCGCATTGAAAGTGGGTGGCGACTTCCTGCATGAAGCCTACCCCAATAGTGAAATGTGGATCAGCGATCCTGCCTGGGACAACCACCACTCCATTTTCCGTGGATCGGGCATCCCTACCCACACTTATCGCTATTACGATCCCGCCACTCGTGGTCTGGATTTCACCGGCCTGATGGAAGACATTTCCGTTCTGCCCGAGCACAGCATTGTGCTGCTGCACCCCTGCTGTCATAACCCCACGGGGGCTGACCTGAGCGATGAGCAGTGGCTGAAACTGATCCCCGTCCTGCAACAGCGCAAACTGATTCCGTTCCTGGACATGGCCTACCAAGGTTTTGGTCGCAGCCTGGATGAGGATGCTTTCGCTGTGCGCGCCATGGTGGATGCGGGCCTGACGTTCTTGTTGGCCAACTCCTTCTCCAAGAATTTCTCGTACTACTCCGAGCGCTGTGGTGGCTTGTCGGTGGTGTGCAAGAACGCAGATGAAGCAGACCGCGTATTGGGCCAACTGAAAGCCGTGGTGCGCCGCATTTACTCCAACCCGCCTTCGCACGGTGGTCAGGCGATTGCCACTATCTTGTCGGATGCAGACTTGCTGGCTCAATGGACGGCTGACGTAGAAACCATGCGTCAGCGTATCGCCGCCATGCGCAAGCGTGTGCACGAGCGCCTGCAAGAGCTGGCTCCCCAGTACGACAGCAGCTACTTCGTCAAACAACAAGGCATGTTCTGCTACACCGGCTTGACCATGGAGCAGATCAAAAAGCTGCGTGACGAGTTTGGTGTCTACGTTCTGGAGTCGGGCCGCATCAGCGTGCCAGGCTTGAACCAGTCCAACGTGGATTACTTTGCAGAGTCGCTGGCTGCGGTTGTGGCCTAATACACTGACGTAGTTCCAGTAGGTTAAAAGAGCGTGTTTATGGCCCTTTCGGGGGCGGTGAACACGTTTTTTTTATGAAATAAGCGGAATGAAAACAGTGGCATCCGGCTGGGGGCGACATATCCTGTGCCGCGAACCAGCAAACCAGCGAACCAGCGAACCAGCGAACCAGCGAACCAGCGAACCCGCCTTGGACTCCTTCTCTCCGACTTGTTTCAGTGTGAGTCCCATAGCATTGATGGGTGCTGAATCAGGCTCTCAGCTCAGTGCCTGAGTCAGGATGTCCTGATTAATTTGCTCTTGCTGCCGTGCACGGTTCAGCAAGTACCGATGGAAGTCTTGGCTATGGGGGGATTCAAACGCGCCCGCCCGTCGAGTCAGCACATAAGGCCAAGGCAGCGGCAGGGAGTGGGAGAAGGGCAGGATCAACTGCCCGCTGCGTACTTCCTTTTCTATCATCGAGCATTGCGCCAATACAAAACCTTGGCCGGCTAGGGCCGACTCCAGCGCCATATGCGACAGGGAAAAAACACGGAAGCGATCCAGGGGCGCATCGCCGCTGTCTATGTTCAGCGACTCAAACCAGTCCCGCCAAGAGGGGGGCGAGGTAAAGCGCGGTTGCCAATCCGAGGATAGCAAGGGGTAGTTCAGCAGATCGCGTGGATGGCGCAAGGCCGCGTGTCCTTGCAGCAGCGATGGACTGCAGGCGGGTACGACTCTGTCGGTATACAGCTCTGTAAAACTGCGGGGGCGTGCAGCGGCTTGCCCGTAGGTAATCCGGAAATCAATTTGTTCTGCTTCCAGATCTGGTTCGGCGTGGCTGCCTTTCAGGTGCAGGGTCAGTTCGGGGTCGTATTGTTCTTGCCATTGAAACGCCAGCGGGGCCATCCAGGTTTTAAGCATGGAGGGCAGGGCGCTGATGGATAACAGGCTGGTGTTGCGTGAACGCTCCATTTCCTGCTGCCCTTCACGCAGCAGTTCAAAAGCCTGGGTGCAGATCTCGTGGAAACGTACCCCCGCTGCCGTCAGCCGTAGGCGTTTGCCTTCTTTGTAGGTTAAACGACAACCCAGCGTCTCTTCCAACAGGCGCAGTTGCTGGCTGATGGCACCGGGCGTAATTTGTAGACGACGTGCGGCTTCTTGCAGGCTTTGGCTATGGCCCAGTGTTTCAAAGATTTGAAGCGCTCGTAGCGGAGGCAAGGTATCCATGATGGGCAGACCCCGTCCAAAGAAGTAGTTTAACTTTAGAAATTCTAAACGATATGGATGGTAGGCTGAATTTGATTGAGATTATCATGGCAGGCAATAGCGCATGATTGGCCCTGTTGCCGTCGTGCACCGTGTATAGAGTTGGGGGTAAATCATGTTTGTACGCAATGCCTGGTATGTAGGTGCATTGGCTACGCAGCTCGGTCGCAGCTTGCAGCCCGTGCGTATGCTCAGCGAAAACCTGGTGATGTATCGCCGTGAAGACGGCCAGCCTGTCGCTCTGGAGGATTCCTGTCCGCACCGTCGCCTGCCTTTGTCCAAAGGGCGCTTGATTGGCGATCAGGTGGAGTGCGGTTACCACGGTCTTACCTTCGATTGCAGCGGCTCCTGTACCAAGGCGCCGGGCGTGGCACAGATACCCAAAAGCGCGGTCGTGCGCAGCTACCCCTGTACGGAGCAATATGGCCTGGTCTGGGTATGGATGGGTGATCCCGAACTGGCCGACCCTGCCAAGCTGATCGACATTCCCGAGTGGAATAACCCCGAATGGGGCGTGAACCGTGGCGATGCCATGGAGCTGGATTGCAACTACCTGTACGTTACCGATAATTTGCTGGACCCCTCGCACGTGTCCTGGGTGCACCAAAGCTCTTTTGGCAGCCCCGACATCATTGGCCTGCCCTTGAGCGTGAAGGTGGAAGACAATGGTGTGACCGTATCGCGCTGGTCCAAAAATGTGGAAGTTGCTCCGTTTTACAAGCAATTCGTTCAATTTGATGGAAATTGCGACCGTAAACAGCAATACGAAGTGCGCTTCCCTTCGTTGGCGGTGATCAAGGCGATCTTCTTGCCCGCTGGCGCGGCGACCGAGGAACCCAGCGAGTACCACAAGGACGTTTTCTTGATGGATTCCTACAACTTCCTGACGCCCATCGACGAGGAACACACGCGCTATTTCTGGTTCCAGCTGCGTAATTTCAGCCCGGATGACGAGGCTATCTCCAAAGTCTTTAATGAAGACGTGCGCCACGCTTTCCTGGAAGACAAAGTGATCTTGGAAGCAGTGCATACAGCCCTGAAGGAACGTCCTGCTGCTTTGGATTTGCCGCTGGATTCTGGCCCCTTGCGCTTCCGTCGCAAGATCAGCCAAATGATTCAGGCCGAGCAGGCTGTCGCCAGCGAGACCACAACGGCTTGAGCGTCATGAATACGATTGCATCGCCTGCGTCCACAGACAGTACGGTCAGCCGCCGTTTTCAGGACTACCGCGTCCTAGAAAAACAGCGGGAAAGCGAGGTCATTACTTCGTTTGTGCTGGAGCCCGTAGAGGGTTCTGTGCCGCCCTATCTACCTGGGCAATATCTGGTGTTTCGCCTGACAATTGATGGGCAAACGGTGCTGCGTAACTACAGCGTGTCGGGTGATCCTGATTGCACAGACCATCTGCGCATTTCCGTCAAACACGAAAAAGCTCCGGTGGGTTCTAACGTGGCGGATGGATTGGGCTCGTCCTATTTGCATCAACACGTGCAGCCTGGTGATGTGCTGAGCGCGGCCGGTCCCATGGGCGAGTTCGTCCTGGATGAAAGTAGTCAGCGGCCAGTGGTGTTGCTTAGCGGTGGCGTGGGCCAGACTCCTTTGCTGGCCATGCTGCATCGCTTGGTAAAGGGTAGCAAACGCAAAGTGCATGTGATTCATGCCTGCGATAACAGTACGGTCCATGCCTTTGCAGGCGAGCTACGTGAGCTGGCTGCGCAGCGCGAGGGCGTGCAGGTTTACTTCTGTTATCGCAACCCGAGCGAACGCGACGAACAAGCCGGTTTGCACCATGTGGCGGGATTGATTACACGCGAGCAGTTGCAGCGCTGGCTGCCCTTGGATGATTACGAGTTCTACCTGTGTGGACCTAGTGTGTTCATGCAGACCAATTACGGTATTTTGCGCAGTTTGGGCGTGGCACGTGAGCGCATTCATTACGAGTTTTTTGGCCCTGCGACGGTGCTGGAAAATACTGTGGCTAGTGCTGTGGCAACTAACGTTATCCAGACTGATGCGCAGCCCACCCTTGCCAATGGCTCGGCAGCGGTTCTTCCAGTAACGGAGCCGCTTGAAGAGGGAGCAGCCGTAAAAAATGCCACCCAGACGGTGACGTTCTTGCCTGATGGCCGTCAGGCCCAATGGCATGAGGATTGTCCGTCCTTGCTGGACCTGGCCGAAGAGGCGGGTTTAAGCCCTGATTTCAATTGCCGCGCGGGTTTGTGCAATACCTGTATGTGTACCTTGGTGTCGGGCGAGGTCGATTATTTTGAAGAGCCGCTGGACCCCGTGCCTGAGGGCAAGGTTTTGCTGTGTTGCTCCCGTCCCCGTGGCCCGGTGGCCGTGGAATTGGCTCACTAGTTTTTCAATTGCTTGTTGAGGTTTGCCCCGTCCTTAGCTTAGGGACGGGGTTTTTTTGTTCTTCGTCCAACGTCAGGCTGGCTTTAGGTTTTGGATGTCTGGAGCCTGCTCACCGTTACTGCGCTTGCTCTGCTATCCAATCCGTAAAGGCGCGAACTTCGGCACTTTGTGTGGCACTGGGCAAGGTCACCAGATAATAGGCAAAGCGAGCAGGCCAGGGTTTGTCCAGCACTTGTACCAAGCGACCGGCCGCTATTTCATCCTGTGCATATTCCTGCGGTATCAAGGCCAGTCCCAGGCCAGCAATCGCACCGCGAATCAGCAAATAGTCGTCCTCGAAAGCCGTGCCTCGATCCGCTCGCGCATCGTCTGCAACACCATGGGCAGACAGCCACAGGGACCAATCAGCCCGATCCGCGTCCTGCAGCAGCGGCCACTCCAAGCAATCGACAGGCTCCTGAATGGCAGGCTTGTCTGCCAACAATGCTGGGCTGGCAACGGGCAGCAGCACGGGGGCCATTAACGGCTTGGCCTGTAAACCGGGATACACCCCCAAGCCGTGGCGAATGGCGATATCTACCTTGTCACGACGCAGGTCTACCAGTGTGGGGGAAGCCTCAACGCGGATTTCGATGTCCGGGTGCCGCTCTTTGAAGTCTGCCAACCTGGGGATTAGCCAGGAAGCGGCAAAGGAGGGCACGGTGCTAATCGTCAAGGTTTTACGCTGCTTGGCGGCATCCAGTGTGCGCAAGGCGCTTTCGATCTGGTCGAAGGCGGCCAGCAGCTCTGGGTAAACCTGCACACCGGCTTCACTCAAACTCATTTTGTGATGACTGCGTACAAACAGCGTCACCCCCAAACGATCTTCCAATTGCCGAATCTGTTGGCTAACGGCGCCCGAGGTTACGCCCAATGCCTGGGCGGCGAGCTTGATGCTGCCGTGACGTCCGACCTCGGTAAAAGCGCGCAGGGCAAGCAAAGGAAAGATAGGGTTCATGATTTAGTTTTTCTAAATCTATAAAGTAGATTTAATCGTTTTTCTTTGCGGGTTATGGAATGGAAAATAGGTTTCTGAGTGTTTTTGAAGTTTAGCGTATCTATAGCCAAAAGTAGAGCGCACCTTGAGTTTGGGAGCCACACCATGATTGATCTGTACACCGATAGTTCGCCTAACGGCTTTAAGGCGACCATCGCCTTGGAGGAACTGGCCTTGCCGTACCGCCTGCACCATGTGCGCATCGAGGCTAAGGAGCATAAGCAGCCGGATTTCCTGGCCTTGAATCCTCATGGCCGCATCCCTGTGATCAAGGACGATGAAACTGGCATTGTCCTGTTCGAGTCAGCGGCTATTTTGTTGTATCTGGCAGAGAAAACAGGGGAATTGCTCTCAAAAGAGCCTGCTCAGCGCTGGGAAACCATTAAATGGCTGCAATTTCACTCGTCCAGCGTGGGCCCGATCATGGGGCAGCGTGTGCATTTTGAGCTGTTTTCCCAAGACAAGATCCCAACGGCCATCGAACGTTACCGCCGTCTGGTGGATGATGTTTTTACCGTGCTGGATACGCGATTGGCAGACCATCCTTATCTGGCTGGGCAGGACTACTCCATTGCTGATATTGCCCACTTTGGCTGGACGCATATCGCCCGGATTATCGACTTTGATTTCAGCCAGTATCGACACATGAGCGATTGGCATGAGCGCGTGGCACAGCGTCCCGCTGTACGTAAAGGCATCACTTTGCCTGAACCGGCTACGGGCGCATAAGGGGACATCATCATGACTTTTGAAACACCCGTAACCCAAGGCGCTTCCTTCCCCGCTTTTGAGGCGCATCCTGGCTATCGACGCATGTTTGCACCTGATCGCCTGACTCTGGGCATCTTTTTGCCCCTGCGTTTTTATCAGGGCGATATGAGCGTGTTGGCCGGCCAGGCTGAGCTGGTAGAGGCCATAGACCGCCAGGATTTTGCGGCAGTCTGGGTACGCGATGTACCTTTGTACGATCCAGGTTTTGGTGATGCGGGGCAGATATTTGATCCCTTCACCTATTTGGCTTTTTTGGCGGCTCGCACCAAGCGCGTGGCGTTGGCCACAGGCAGCACGATTTTTTCTTTGCGTCATCCTATTGATCTGGCCAAATCGGCCTTCACCATTGACCAGCTATCAGGAGGCCGTTTGGTGTTGGGCATTGCGTCCGGAGACAGGCCGGTTGAGTTTCCCGCCTATGGCTTGGAGCATGCCCAACGAGGGGAGCGCTTTGCACAGGCAGTCACGTATTTTCGGCAACTGATGCAGTCCGGCAGGCTGGCTATCGACTCCCCTTTAGGGCGGTTTGATACGGCCGAGCTTCTACCAAAACCAGTCCACGGTTCTATTCCCTTGATTGTTACCAGCTCCTCGGGGCAGTCGCCCGAATGGATTGCAGAACAGGCTGATGGCTGGCTGACCTACCCCGACGCCACGCATAACTTGCTGGGTCCGCAAAGGCTGGCCGCTAAAATCCAGGCGTGGCGCGCCCGGATTCCAGACGGGGGATTCCGCCCACACATGACTAATGAGTGGTTGGATTTGGTGGACGATCCTGATTATCCGCGCACACCCTTGCAAGGTGGTTTTACACTGCGTACCGGACGCAAGGGTCTGATCACCTTACTGGAGCAATGGCAGGCAGCCGGGGTGAACCATGCGGCACTAGGTATTCAGTTCGCGCAGCGGCCTGCAGCAGAGATCGTTCAGGAGCTGGCTGAATATGTGCTGCCGCATTTTGCCTCGCATCAAGAGGCACCTGCCCTTGCAACAGCGTGGTAGTAAATGGGGAAAATAAGCATGAATAGCCGTGCAGAACAGCCCGTTGTCGAGGGCACTGAAATCCGGGATTTGATGCCAGAAGATCGGCAAGAATGGGAGTCGTTGTATCGGCACTATGCCGAATTTTATAGGGAGCCCATGAATGAAAATATCTTGGGCCGCACCTGGTCTTGGTTGATGGATGCGCAGCATCCTTTACAAGGCAAGGTCGTAGCGGCGGTGAACGGTAAGCTGCTGGCCCTGGCGCACTATCGTCCGTTTCCAGAGCCTTTGTTAGGGAAGGATGCTGGTTTTCTGGATGATTTGTTTGTGCTGCTTGAACAGCGTGGTGGTGGGCTGGGCCGTCGTTTGATTGACGCAGTGGCGCAGGCAGGCCAAGAACAGGGCTGGCCTTTTCTGCGCTGGATTACGGCACAAGATAACGCCCAGGCGCGGTGTCTTTACGACGGTCTGACTCAGGCAACAGCGTGGGTAACGTATGACTTGAGTTTGAATGACCTTGGGGATGCATAAAGCTGAATGTGTCTGGTCCGTTTTATAGAGGGGGAGAGGGTTTGGTGCAGAAACCCTTCGAGGCTCTTCTAATCAGAAAGGACTACGCTGCTCATTGATTTAATGTCCGTAATATCAGTTCTAAGCCATCATAAGGATTGGTATTACGGACATTTGCAGTCTTTCTACCTTGGGGCGCACGCCAATTTGCTCGTTTTGTACATGCGGTTCAAAGGCCAGTGAATATCACTTCGTGGCTTTCAGCCGCCCCAAACTTATCAAGACCACACTGCTCATAAACAGAGCAAAAACTACCAAAGGCCAAGCGGTATCACCGTTAAGCAGGGTGACCGCCAAGGTGCCAACTAGGCTAACTATCAGGCTTTCCACGCAGAAGTAGATAGCAACCGCTGAACCAGCTACCTCGTTGAACTCGGCCAATGCTCCGTTGGCAGTGACGGACACGGTCATCACAATGCCGACGGCGGCCAGCCACATGGGCAGGATAAAGCTGGTAAAGGAGGGTTTAAACAGGAGTTGTCCCCCTGCCAGCAAAAGGGCGGCAAGGACGATCAAGCCCATGCCACGCGCCAGGCTCCCGGCAATCCCCCAGCGTGCCACAAAGGTTTTGGACAGGCGTGTGGTTGCAATCATCACCAAAGCGACGCTGGCAAAGGCCAGGCTGAAGTTCATCTCTGAATAGCCTGCTTGTCCGATCAAGATCCGTGGTGCGGTAGAAAAGTAGACAAAAAATGTCCCCATTCCGGTGGAAAACCCCAAGGTATAGACCCAGAATGCCCGGCTTTTGAATACCGCCAGGGCTGATCGCGGTGTGTGAGTTGTTTTGACAGGCAGGGTTTCGTGCCATTTGAACAGTGCATGAACCCAGGCCAGAAAACCTAAGCCTGCCAGCGTCAGGAAGATGGCTTTCCATCCAGCTAGCTGGGCAATCAATGCACCCATAATGGGCCCCAGAGCGGGGACAAAGGCCAGGATGGAGCTGAAGAGGCTGTAGATCACCACACCTTCGGGGCGATCGGCATAGACATCGCGCACCGTGGCAAACAAGGCCACGATGGTGGCCGAAGCACCTAGTGCCTGCAGCAGGCGGAACCCCACGAAAGCCCAAGCGGAGCCGGACAAGGCGGCTGCTGTGGAGGCCAGTACAAATAGGGCGGCACCCCCAAGCAAAACAGGTCGTCTGCCAATGCGATCAGACAGGGGGCCAAAGATCAGTTGCCCAGCACCCAATACCAGCAGGTACAGGCTGAGAGTGAGCTGGATGATGGCAGGCGTGGTGCCCAACAAGCCCGGCATGGCCGGTACTACAGGCAGGTAAATATCCATCCCCAAAGAGGCGAGGATGTCGAACGGTGCCATCAGCAGCAAGGTGGCCGGCAGCGTATAAGCCCAGGAAGAGCGTGAGGAAGACATAACAAAATTACCACTCGAAAAAAGAGATCGGGCGGCGTCTGTTTGTTAGCAATCAGCGGGATTGGACGTACAGAACGCCGCAACAAGACAAAAGCTTGTTGCGGCTTACTCAGTTGCTGATTCAGTGCTCGTCATGGAGACGGCTCCTCACATAAATACTGTAAATATTGGGTGTGTCATGACCAATGCCTGTTTGGCACAGGCTGCGTAGCCTTGGGGGGATAGTAAGGCCACAGCGCGACAGAGGCCCATTATAGGGCGAGGTTTTCTGCAGCCTCTACGTAGCCAGTTTGGAGCTAGTGTTGGTTTTTGGCATTTACATCGCTTTGGCGATGCGAGCCATCGTCTCGCTGGAACCACTTGTTTTGTTCTTTTTGACGCGGTTGGCAGCCGCCTTTAGCAAACGCTGGAATTGCGGGCACTGCGTATGGTTGGTGGCCGGGCAGTGGGCCGCGTGGCGTAGGCCGTCGCTCATGGCGCGCAGGCGCTTGATGGTGGCGTCAAGTTGATCGGCCTTGGACAGCAGCAATTGCCGGTCCACTTGCGGAGCACCGTCGGGGGGCAGCATCGCCCGTATTTCTTCCAGCGATAGTCCGCCTGCCTGTCCCAAGGCAATCAAGGCCAATTGATCTAGTACCTGTGGGGTGAAACGTCGCCGCTCGCCCGGCGCGCTGACGGCGCTAATCAAGCCTTGGTTGTCGTAATAACGCACGGTGGAGGAGGGCAAACCAGTCTGTTTGGCGACTTCTGAAATATCCATTTTGCACCTCTTGACTTGAAGTTGACTTCAACTTCTATGATGGCTGAAAACGAGGTGCTTATCAAGGGGAAGGAGGCACAATGCTATCGATGAATGAGTGGCTACACGTGATTCTGGTCGGGGTCGGGGCAACCATTGTTATGGATATCTGGGGCCTGATTCAAAAGGCGATGGGCGTGCCTACCTTGAATTACGCCATGGTGGGGCGCTGGGCCGGGCATTTGCTGCGTGGCCAGATTGCACATAGCAATATTGGCAAGGCTGCACCGATTGCAGGGGAATCCCCTTTGGGTTGGGCAATCCACTACGCCGTGGGTATTGCCTTCACTTTTCTTCTGGTCGCGGTCTACGGCACGGCGTGGTTGCAAGACCCTCGCTGGCTGCCTGCAGTCATCGTGGGCACCGCCACGGTGGGGATGCCCTTTTTTGTATTGCAGCCTGCTCTGGGTGCCGGTGTGGCTGCGTCGCGCACTCCCACGCCTTGTGCTAACCGTTGGCGCAGTGTGCTGACGCACGCGATTTTCGGTCTGGGCATGTATCTTGCCGCTTGGCTGATTAAGCAAATTGCGTGGGGCAATGGAAATTTGCTGGAACATCTGTCATGAGTCGTCTTAACCCGTCTGCTGTGTTTTACTGCCGGGAGTGGTTAATGAAGTCAGGAGTAAAGCGATGAACAAAATCGGGGTCTATATGGAGCAATGGCTAATACGTCGCGCGATTGAGCAAGACGTGCCCGCCGTGCTCGCACTGTTTGACGAAGTCATTGCCTGGTTTGTGGAAACGGGGAATCAGGGACAGTGGGGTACAGAACCCTGGTCGGCTCAGTCGCATCAGGCGGCACGAATTCGTGAAGCTTGTGCCTTGCCCGGTGCCTGGGTGGCAGAAGACCAAACAGGCCATGTTCAGGGTGCCTTGATTCTGGGTGAGGCCCTGCCCTATGTGTCGCCTGCCAGTGAGCCAGAGGTCTACGTCCGTGTCTTGATCAGTTCTCGCGATCGGCAGGTACGGGGCTTGGGACGTGACTTGCTGGGTTTTGCGGATGATCAGGCTCGTCGTGCCGGTGTGCAGCAGCTGCGTGTGGATTGCTACGGCGGTGGTACCGGCGCCTTGGTGCGTTTTTATGAATCGTGTGGCTATGAACGCCTTGCCACCTTCCAGGTAGAGGACTGGCCCGGCCAGTTGCTGGGACGCCGTCTGCCTGTTTGATTGTTGTATCGGGCAAGCACTGCACAGTGACTGCCTGCCGATGCGGCGTTTGGCTCCACCACTCAGACCGGGCTTCTTGAGGCAACAGGGCCTGCTCACTCAGGGCTTCAACACCGTGTTGCTCATGCAGTCGATAAAGGCGCGCAGCTTGGGCGACAGGTTGCGGCTGGCGGGCCAGATAATCCAAAGTGGCACGACATTATGGGTGTCGTCATCC
>SMEP01000137.1_pt1 | contig 15594 bp, 14 predicted proteins | sample 2456231 | NCBI WGS metagenome assembly SMEP01 (sample SAMN10132595, study PRJNA489261) | soil metagenome | isolation source: day1 control-silty clay loam soil ammended with raw manure from dairy cow... | place: USA | collected 2015-05-15
TTTTCCAGAAATGGAAGCGAATCCCACTACTTTACCGGGTTTTCCCTGAATCCGCACGTTCCAAACTGGAGATATTTATCTAATAGGTGTATATCAGGCACCTTGACCCAGAATCTGCCTCAAACTGTTGTACAGTCGGGCACATTGCTCGGGCGATCCTACGGTAATACGCAAATACTGCTCAATTCGTGGCTGGCGGAAGTGACGCACCAAAACCCCCTGCTCGCGCAATGCCTGCTGAATACCGGCTGCCGAATGCTTAGGGTGGGTTGCCATCAAAAAGTTCGCCTTGGAAGGCAAAATTTCAAAACCCAGCTGCTCCAGATCGGCACGCAATTGCTCACGCGCATCAATCACAGCCTGGCACTGGCGTTCAAAGTATTCCGTGTCCTTCAGAGAAGCCACCGCACCGACCTGCGCGACCGTATCCATGGGGTAGGAGTTGAAGCTGTCTTTAACGCGCTCCAAGGCCTGAATAATTTCAGTGCTGGCCAAGGCATAGCCCACCCGCAAGCCGGCCAGGGCACGCGACTTGGACATGGTCTGAATAACCACCAGATTGTCGTACTTTTCCAGCAGGCCCACCGAAGACGTACCGCCAAAGTCCACGTAAGCCTCGTCCACCACTACCGTGGTGTCGGGGTTGGCGGCCAGGATGGCTTCAATATCCGTCAGGGACAAGGGAATGCCGGTTGGCGCGTTGGGATTGGCGAAAATAATGCCAGCCGGCTTCAGGCTGCGCTCGCACACATAGTCCTGCACATTCAGCGTGAAATCCTCGCGCAGTGGCACGATATCAGCAGGCACGCCAAAGTACGAACAGTAGGTGGTGTAGAAGCTGTAGGTGATATCGGGTAACAGTACAGGGCGCACACCCCGCAGGAACAAGGCGCTAAATACATGGGCCAGCACTTCGTCAGAGCCATTGCCCAAAAAGACATTGTTCGCTTTTACACCGTGAGCATGGGCCACGGCATCACGCAGTTCTTGTGCGCTGTAAGAGGGGTAAAGACGCAAATCATCGGTCGCCGCCTGGCGGATCGCTTCCAGCGCTTTAGGCGACGGACCGAAAGGATGTTCGTTTGTGTTCAGCTTCAAGAGATTATCCAGCTTGACCTGCTCTCCGGGTACATAAGGAGAAAGCCCAGCCACATGGTCACTCCACAAACGACTCATTACACATCCTTCAGATAAGGGTTTTTAGATGATTTGAATTCGATTCGCAAAGGCGTGCCTTCCAGCTTGAAGGCCTCGCGGAAACGCGTTTCCAAATAGCGGCGGTAACTGTCCGAAATAGCATCCAGAGCATTGCCGTGAATCACCACAATCGGAGGGTTCATGCCACCTTGGTGAGCATACCGCAACTTGGGACGGAAAATGCCTTTACGCGGTGGCTGTTGCTGCTCTACCGCTTCTTGCAACACACGGGTGAGCTTGGGCGTAGACAGCTTGGCAAACGCGGCAGCGTGCGCGGAATTGACCGACTTAAGTACAGGGTTGATCCCCTGCCCTTTCAAGGCGGACAAGGTATGCATCTTGGCAAAGTTCAGGAAGCGCAATTTGCGATCGAACTCACGCTGGATCCATTCGCGCTGGTACTCGTCCAGGCCATCCCATTTATTGATACCCACAACCAGCGCACGGCCTGTTTCCACTACAAAACCGGCAATGCTGGCGTCCTGGTCGGAAATTTCGGTGTGGGCGTCGATCATCAGCAAGACCACGTTACACGCTTCAATGGCCTGCAAAGTCTTGATCACGGAAAACTTCTCGACCGCCTCGAACACTTTGCCGCGCTTACGCAAACCAGCCGTGTCGATCAGGGTGTATTCCACCCCGTTACGCTCGAACTCGATTTCAATGGCATCGCGGGTGGTACCGGGCTGGTCAAAAGCAATAACACGCTCTTCACCCACCAAGGTGTTGATCAACGTGGATTTACCCACATTGGGGCGGCCCACAATCGCCAGCTTGATGCGGTGCTGGAATTCATCATCATCCTGGCCATCACCGTCCGCCTCGGGACTCGGAACTTGTTCCAAGGCCAGGTTGATCAGCTCTTCCACGCCGTCGCCGTGGGAAGCCGAGATCAGGTAAGGTTGGCCCAGGCCCAGTTCGTGGAATTCCGCACCGCCGGCCTCGTAACGCATGCCTTCGGCCTTATTGACGGCCAGCACCACCTTTTGTCCCAGCTTGCGCAGCAACTGGGCAATTTCCAGATCCAGTGCATTGATGCCTTCACGGGCATCGACCAGAAAGACAACCACATCAGCTTCGGCAATCGCTTGCTGAGTCTGGCGAGCCATCTCCAGCAACATGCCGGTTTTGGCCACAGGTTCAAAACCACCCGTATCGACCACGATATAGGGACGGCTGCCAATCCGGCCTTCGCCGTAATGACGGTCACGGGTCAGACCAGGAAAGTTCGCCACCAATGCCGCGCGCGAACGCGTCAAGCGATTGAACATCGTGGACTTGCCAACGTTGGCCCGACCGACCAACGCCACTACAGGCTTAAAAGAAACGCTTTTCAATTGATTCCAACCAAGACCAAATTACCATTGCCGGTCTGCACCAGAACCCCACGCGAGGTTCCAATCAAAGGCGACACAATGGCACCACCGCCGACACTGACCCGGCCCAACAAGGTGCCGTCCAATCGCGATAGAAAGTGAACATAGCCTTCCTGGTCACCGGCGGCAAGCGCCTGGGGCAGGACGGCCAAAGGAGCCAGACCACGGTTACGCAAAGCATCCTGCGTCCAGATTGTTTGCCCATCCGTCATGGCAAACGCTTCAATCTGGTCGCGACTATTAGCGGCATACAACATGTGCTTGTCCGCTGCGATACCGGTACCGGCAGAAAATTCTCTATCCCATACCAGACGCCCACCTTGGGAGACGTCAAAGCAGGCGACACGACCTTGGTAGGTTGCACCGCACAGCAAGGGATCGATGACTTGGGGCGCACCCACGACATCATTGATACGTTCCAGGTCGGTAGCGCCACGGGAGACAGAAATACTGCCTTCCCACACCAACTGACCTTGAGCAGCATCAATTGCCATCAAACGACCATTGGGCATACCTGCCAACAGCAAACCGTCAACGATGCGCATTTGCATACTGGTTTTGAGCGACAAGGCAGGGCCTGGGCGCTGCAGGCTCCAGCGCAAATCCCCGGTGCTGGCATCAAAAGCCTGCAAACGGTAATCGCTGGTACGCACCACCACCACACCGGCACCGACAGCAGGTGGTACATTCACCGCGCTGCTGCTGCGGCTACGCCACAACTCTTTGCCGGAGTCGTCAAAGGCGATCACATTGCCATCTACCGAGGCCACCGCCGTCACCACGCCATCCGAACCGGCACCGGCGGTCAATTTCTTGCCAGCATTGGCCGACCACTGAACCCGACCCGTATCCAGATCTACTTTGCTAACTTGGCCCGACACCGTGGCGGCGTAGACCGAGGAGCCAGTCAACTGAGGAGCAAAACCGGAATCGGCACCGCTGCCGATCGAGGTGCTCCAGCTGATTTTGGCGGCCACACCGGGGGTGTATTCCGTCAAAGGTGTGGGTTCAAAGCGCGGGTCCTTGCTGGAGAACATGGAACAACCGGCCAAAGCGGTCAGGCTCAGGGCCAGCGCGCTCAGACGCAAAGCACGCATGGCAGAGGATGGGGATGTGCGAATCGTAGGAAGAGACATGAATTAAGCTCCTGCCAGGGCATCAAGTTTGATCTGTACCAACTGCGAAATAGGGTCTTGCTTGAGCAGCTCCACAGCTTGCTTCCACGCGTCCCGGGCAGCCTCATTCTGTCCTTGAGCGGCCAGAATATCGCCTTTGCGATCCGCAAACAGACCGGCGAAGCTGGCCGGAGGGTTAGTCAACTGAGCCAAGGCTTCGTCGTAATTCTTTTGCTCCAGCAAGACTCCAGCCAGGCGCAAGCGAGCCAAAGGCGTCAAGGCTGGGTCATGGTTGGTCTTGACCATCCATTCCAGCTGTTCGCGGGCAGCAGTCAGATTGCCACGTTTTTGCAAAGCATTCGCAGCCAGCAAGACACCACGCGAGGTGTAGCCGGACTTGGCAAAATCGTTACGCAAGGTCGTGCTGGCAGCCAGAATACGCGTATCGGCTTCCTCACCAGTCTGAGCAGCCGCGCCTTCCAGGGCTTCAAAATAGCCCATTGCCTGAGCTGCCTGATGGCCCTGGTACCACTGCCAACCACGCCAGCCAGCAACAGCGGCGACGGCGACAAAGGCCAGCACAATGCACAAGGTACCCCAGCGGTCCCACCATGCCCGCATGGCATCTAGTTTTTCCTGTTCTTCAAGATCGTAGGCCATGCTCAAATCCTTGCTGACAAAACACTGGCGAGTTCAGAAAAATCAACAGACTGTTGCTGCTCGGCGCCATCCGGAGCACGCAACCATTTCACACTGGCCTGTTCTTTTTGGATTTCATCGTCACCCAAAATAACGGCAGCCTGCGCGCCACTGGCATCAGCCCGTTTGAACTGGGACTTGAAGCCACTGGAGCCTGCGTGGACAATCACCTGCAAACCGGCATCACGCAATTGTTCGGCCAACAGCGCGGCCTTGCGTTGCGCTGCTTCGCCTTGGTGAACCATATAAACCTGGCATTCGGGTACGGCCTGCTGCTCGCCATCTTGCGAGCACAGGTCCAGCAAACGCTCCATACCAATGGCAAAACCCACGGCTGGGGCAGGTTTACCACCCATCAATTCAATCAGGCCGTCGTAACGACCACCACCGCACACGGTGCCCTGAGCACCCAGGCGATCAGTAACCCACTCGAACACGGTCAAGTTGTAATAATCCAAACCACGCACCAGACGCGGATTCAGCGTGTAGGCGATACCCGCGTCATCCAGGCGGTCGCAGACACCCTGAAAGTGAGCCCGTGACTCGTCACCCAGGAAATCAAACAGACGCGGAGCCGTATTTGCCATTTCCTGCATGGCCGGATTTTTGGTGTCCAACACGCGCAAGGGGTTGGCGTACATGCGACGCAGGGCCTCTTCGTCCAGCACATCTTTGTGGGCTTCCAGGTGCTCGATCAAGGCAGCACGGTGAGCCGCACGTTCCTCGGCCTGGCCCAGCGAGTTCAATTCCAGACGAATATCCGTCAGGCCCAGCAGCTTCCACAGGCGAGCCAGCATGACGATCAGCTCGGCATCCACGTCTGGCCCGGGCAAACCCAAGGCTTCCACGTCAATTTGATGGAATTGGCGGTAGCGGCCACGCTGCGGGCGCTCGTGACGGAACACCGGCCCCAGGGCGTACACGCGATGAGGCCGATCGTACAGAAGATTATGCTCGATAGCGGCACGCACCATCCCCGCTGTAAACTCGGGGCGCATGGTGAGCTTGTCGTCGTTCAAGGAGTCAGTAAAGGAATACATCTCCTTTTCGACAATATCGGTGACCTCACCAATACCACGAGCAAACAACTGGGTATGTTCCAGAACGGGGGTGCGCATATTGCGATAGCCATAACTGGCCAACCATTCCCGCACGAGTGCCTCCAGGGCTTCCCACTGTGCGCTTTCACCCGGTAAGGTGTCTTTCATGCCCGTCAGGGCGCGGAGCTTTTGAAACTGCTGCGTCATAATTCTAATGGTTTGCTCGCCATAGACTGACAAGCGTGTTGATCAAACCGTTGGAGCTTTGCCGTAGCGGCGCTCAACGTAATTCTGGACAATGGTCTGAAATTCCTGAGCGATAGTATCACCCTTCAGGGTCACGACCCGCTCGCCATCCACATAGACCGGTGCCGAAGGCACTTCCCCGGTCCCCGGCAAACTAATGCCGATATCGGCATGGCGGCTTTCCCCTGGACCATTGACCACACAGCCCATCACCGCGACGTTCATGGATTCCACGCCGGGATACTGATTTTTCCAGACAGGCATCTGGTCGCGCAAATAGCTTTGAATATCATTGGCCAGCTCCTGGAACACCGTACTGCTGGTGCGCCCACAACCTGGACACGCCACCACCATAGGAGTGAAGGCACGCAGACCCATGGTCTGCAAGATTTCCTGAGCCACCACGACTTCGCGGGAGCGATCGCCACCGGGCTCGGGGGTCAGGGAAATACGGATGGTATCGCCAATGCCTTGTTGCAACAAGACAGACAAGGCGGCGGTAGAGGCCACAATGCCTTTGCTGCCCATCCCCGCTTCAGTCAGGCCCAGATGCAAAGCGTAATCGCAGCGCGAGGACAAATCCTGATAAACGGTAATCAAATCCTGCACATGACTGACTTTGCAGGACAACACAATGCGCTTGCCATCCAAACCCAGCTCTTCGGCGCGCTGGGCATTGCTAATGGCCGAAAACACCAGAGCATCCCGCATGACAGCCTGTGCCGTCCAGGGACGAGCCCGCTGATTATTTTCGTCCATCATGCGAGCCATCAGCTCGTGGTCCAGACTGCCCCAGTTCACGCCAATACGCACGGCCTTGTCATAACGGCAGGCGATTTCGATCATCTTGGCAAAATTATCGTCCCGACGCTTGCCCCCGCCCATATTGCCGGGATTGATCCGGTACTTGGACAAGGCTTGCGCGCATTCCGGGAAGTCGGCCAGCAATTTATGGCCGTTGTAGTGGAAGTCGCCCACCAGGGGAACGTTCACCCCCATGCGATCCAACTGTTCACGAATAGCAGGAACTTCGCGCGCGGCTTCCGGCGTGTTAACGGTAATGCGGACTAACTCGGAACCGGCACGGGCCAGCTCTTTAACCTGAATAGCCGTTGCGATGGCATCGACCGTATCGGTGTTGGTCATGGACTGAACCACCACCGGCGCCGAGCCCCCAAGCTTCACCACGTGATCCCCCCAGCGCACGTCAACCGCGCGCGTCACCCGTTTGGCTTGAGCGCCAACAGGCAAGGGTTGGCAAGCAGAGGAAATATCGGGGCCCTGCGTCATTTCTTCAGTTCCTTGAGCCAGTCAAAAAACAGCCACTCTTCGGGAATCCAGCCCCGATCAATGGCGTAAAAACCAGCTACCAGCAAAAACGCAATAATGATGAGAATCCAGATCCAGGAAAAGCCTGAACGCGAATCGGCATACAGGCTTAAGTCGGCGCTGGACAGGCCCGCACCGGCGTTGCTGCGCGGCACCGGCTTGAGAGCAGTCGTATCCGTAACCTGGCTCTCCAGCAAGACCAGCACAGCGGCAATGTCGGCGTCCAAAAAGCGGGCGTAATTGCGCACCATGCCACGCAAGGGCTGCCCACCGGGCAACTGGTCCCACTCCTCGCCCTCCAGGGCCTCGAGCTGCCGGACCGAAAACTTCAAGCGGGTGGAGACTTCGTTCAGCGTACAGGACCGCGCCAGACGCAGTTCACGCAATGCAGGGCCTACACCTGCGCCCGCTTCCGGAGCAGTTTGGTGGGAGGGGACCAGGGTCTCGCTCATGCACGTTCCTGTTTGATTTGAATAACAGCACGATCAGGCAAACGCTGTTCGATACGGGTGCGATCACGAATATCGCCCGCCAACTGTCCACAAGCAGCGGCGATATCGTCGCCACGCGTCTTGCGTACTGTGGTTACCACCCCACCATCCATCAGCCTTTGGGCAAACTGTTTGACCCGTGCAGCTGAGGAGCGTTTCAGACCGGACTGCGGAAAAGGATTGAAAGGAATCAAATTAAACTTACAACGCACAATGCGTGCGATATCCAATAGTTCCTGCGCATGCTGGTCGGTATCGTTAATACCGTCCAGCATGATGTATTCAAACGTGATGAAGTCACGCGGAGCGTGCTCCAGATAGCGATTACAGGCATCCAGAAGCTCGGCCAGCGGATACTTCTTGTTCAACGGCACCAGGCGATCACGCAAGGCATCATTAGGTGCATGCAGCGATACAGCCAAGGCCACCGGGCAATCTTTGGCCAGACGGTCCATCATGGGCACCACACCGGAGGTGGACACCGTAACGCGACGACGCGACAGGCCATACGCATTATCGTCCAGCATCAGGCGCAACGCACCCAGCACCTGGTCATAATTAAGCAGGGGCTCGCCCATACCCATCATGACCACATTGCTGATCACTCGCGTGCTGGTTTGCCCGGCATCGCCAATGCGGGCCGTTTCAGGCGCACCCAGCAAAGCACGGCGAGCAAACCAAAGCTGGCCAATGATCTCCGACGTAGACAGGTTGCGGTTGAAACCCTGATAACCCGTAGAGCAAAACGGACAGGCCACCGTACAACCGGCCTGACTGGAGATACACAAGGTGCCCCGGTCGTCTTCGGGAATGAAAACCGCTTCGACGGCGTTATTGCTGCCTACATCAAACAGCCATTTACGGGTGCCGTCGGTAGAAATATGTTCATGCGACATGCTGGGCGCGGTGACAACGCAATGAGCGGTCAGCTGTTCGCGGAACTCGCGCGCCAGATCGGTCATCTGCCCAAAATCGCTTTGTTGACGCTGGTGAATCCAGCGCTGCAATTGCCGCGCTCGAAAAGGCTTGCCACCCCATTGGGCGACCAGTTCAACAAGTTGCTCCGGGCCCAGGCCCAGAAGATTGGTAGGTTCGAGCGATGACATAAAAAATTAGTACCTTCACGCTGTACGGCATTTACTTATTTGCAAAACCGCAAAAAAGTCCCCTGCTGTTCGATTTACCCGGTACACCAGAGTTCCAGTGAGCCGGGCAAGTCTTGCTCAGAGTGCCGCCAATACTGCGCGGTTTAGCAAATTAACGGCTGTAAACGTTGCACTCTGGGAAGAAGAAAGCGATTTCGACCGCTGCAGTTTCAGGGGCATCAGAGCCGTGAACTGCGTTAGCGTCGATGCTTTCTGCAAAGTCAGCGCGGATGGTGCCAGCGTCCGCTTTCTTAGGGTCAGTAGCGCCCATCAGTTCGCGGTTTTTGGCAATGGCGCCTTCGCCTTCCAGAACTTGTACGAATACAGGACCGGAAATCATGAAGTCGACCAGATCCTTGAAGAAAGGACGCTCGGCGTGCACGCCGTAAAAGCGCTCGGCTTCGCCGCGCGACAGGTGAACCAGGCGACCGGCGATCACTTTCAGGCCAGCGCCTTCAAAGCGGGAAACAATCTGACCGATCACGTTTTTAGCAACGGCATCGGGCTTGATAATGGACAGAGTGCGTTCAATAGCCATGTGAAAATCCAATTAAGAACAATATAGTGTAGTCTTTGCTGCGTAAAGCAAAATGCAGATCCGACGGTTCGCGCTAAATTTTTTAATGAAAACAAGCACTTTCATCAGATTTACGGCAACCCGGCATTTTACCACGCCAAAGACGCACGGCCACATCTTAAAATAGCGCATCTTACATTCGTTTTTTACCCAGGATTAGTCCAGCCCGACGCTGCGCCCAAAAGCGCATTGGCAGGCCGACAGACCGCATCACCATGACCAACTCATCCGCAACAACCCCCGACGACCAGCTATCCAAGAGCTTTGAACCCCAGGAAATCGAAACGCGCTGGTATGCGCGCTGGGAGCAAGCCGGCCTTTTCGAGGCCGGCCAGCATGTCCAGCCCTTGGGGGAGCACCAGTCCGAACCTTTTGTTATCCAGTCCCCGCCACCGAATGTGACCGGGACCTTGCACATGGGTCACGCCTTTAACCAGACCATCATGGATGGCCTGACGCGTTACCACCGCATGAAAGGTGACGACACGGTCTATATCCCCGGCACCGACCATGCCGGGATTGCCACCCAGATCATTGTGGAACGCCAGCTTGATGCCCAAAACATCAGCCGCCACGAACTGGGCCGCGAGAAATTCCTGGAAAAAGTCTGGGAGTGGAAAGAGAAGTCTGGCAGTACCATTACCGGCCAGTTCCGCCGCCTGGGCGCGTCCTGTGACTGGAGCCGCGAATATTTCACCATGGACGACAACCTGTCCCGTGGTGTTCTGGAAACCTTTGTGCGCCTGTACGAACAAGGCCTGATTTACCGTGGCAAACGCCTGGTGAACTGGGATCCCGTACTGGGCACCGCCGTGTCCGACCTGGAAGTGGTCAGCGAGGAAGAAGACGGTCATTTGTGGGAAATCAGCTACCCGCTGACCTCGCCCCAGGGCGGGCTTACCCATTTGACCGTTGCCACAACCCGCCCTGAAACCATGCTGGGTGACGTTGCCCTGATGGTGCACCCTGAGGACGAGCGCTATATCGGCTTGATCGGCCAGACTGTAACCCTGCCGCTGGTGGGGCGCTCCATCCCGATTATTGCGGACGACTACGTAGACCCGGCCTTTGGCACGGGCGTGGTCAAGGTCACCCCTGCCCACGACTTCAATGACTACGCCGTCGGCCAACGCCATGGTCTGGACATGATCAGCATTCTGACACTGGATGCCCATATTGCCGACACCGCGCCAGAAGCCTACCAAGGCCTGGAGCGCTTTGCTGCCCGCAAGCAAGTTGTGGCCGACCTGGAAGCCCAGGGCCTGCTGAACGCCGTCAAACCACACAAGCTGATGGTGCCACGCGGCGACCGCACCAATACGGTTATCGAACCCATGCTGACAGACCAGTGGTTTGTGGCCATGAGCAAACCCTCACCGGAAGATTCGCTGCACCCAGGCAAAAGCATCACCCAGGTTGCCCTGGACGTTGTGGCCGATGGCCGTGTGCGCTTCTACCCCGACAACTGGTCCAACACCTACAACCAGTGGCTGAACAACATTCAGGACTGGTGTATTTCGCGTCAACTGTGGTGGGGCCACCAGATTCCTGCCTGGTACGCCGAAGACGGTCGCCTGTTTGTAGCCCGCTCGGAAGAAGAAGCGCTGGAACAAGCTCGCGCCGCTGGCGTGACCGGCCCGTTACGTCGCGACGAAGACGTGCTGGACACCTGGTTCTCCTCCGCCCTGGTACCGTTTACCGACCTGGGTTGGCCTGAAGAAACCCCAGACCTGGCCCGCTACCTGCCCTCCAGCGTACTGGTCACCGGCTTTGACATCATTTTCTTCTGGGTCGCCCGCATGGTCATGATGAGCATGCACCTGACCGGCCGCGTTCCTTTCAACACCGTCTACGTCCATGGACTAGTGTGCGATATGGAAGGCAAGAAAATGAGCAAATCCAAGGGCAATACCATTGATCCGGTGGATTTGATCGACGGTATTGATCTGGAAAGCCTGCTGCACAAGCGCACGTTTGGCCTGATGAACCCCAAGCAAGCACAAAGCATCACCAAGCGCACCAAAAAAGACTACCCGGACGGCATTCCTGCATTCGGCACAGATGCGCTGCGTTTTACCATGGCCGCCTATGCCACTTTGGGCCGCAACATCAACTTCGACATGAAGCGTTGCGAAGGCTATCGCAACTTCTGCAACAAGCTGTGGAACGCCACCCGCTTTGTGCTGATGAACACCGAAGGCCATGACCTGCACTCTGACGCACAGGCCGAACTGAGCTTTGCTGACCGCTGGATCATCAGCCTGCTGCAGGGCCTGGAGCAAGACGCCGAGCGCGGTTTTTCTGATTACCGTTTCGACAACGTCGCCAACGCTATTTACCACTTTGTGTGGGATGAGTACTGCGACTGGTACCTGGAACTGGCCAAGACCCAGATCCAGAGCGGCACACCAGAACAGCAACTGGGCACCCGCCGCACCCTGATCCGCGTACTGGAAGTGGTATTGCGCGTCGCCCACCCCATCATTCCTTTCATCACCGAAGAGCTGTGGCAGAAAGTATCGGTGGTGGCAGGCAAGCGCGCTGCTGACGAAACCGTCAGCATTTCGGTCCAGCCTTACCCTGTCGCCAACCTTGCTGCCATTGACGAACAAGCCCAAGCCCAGGTTGCAGAACTGAAAGCCCAAGTGGACGCCATTCGTGCCCTGCGTGGCGAGATGAACATCTCGCCCGCTCAGCGCGTGCCTTTGATCGCTCAAGGCGATGCCGCCATCCTGAAAGCCAATAGCCCCTATCTGGCAGCGTTGTGCAAACTGGAAAACGTGGATATCGTGGAACAGTTGCCTACCGATGCAGGTGCTCCTGTGCAAATCGTGGACTCCGCTCAGTTGATGCTGCATGTAGAGATCGACGTGGAAGCAGAACGTATCCGTCTGTCCAAGGAAATCGAACGCCTGCAAGGCGAGATCAACAAAGCCGAAGGCAAGCTGGGTAATGCCAGCTTTGTCGAGCGTGCACCGGCTGCCGTTGTCGAACAAGAGCGCCTGCGCGTGGCTCAGTTCGGTGAAACCCTGGCCAAGGTGAAGCAGCAATTTGATCGTCTGGCTTAATCGCCAGCGCAAAAAAAAGGCCCTGCATTTTTGCAGGGCCTTTTTTAATTCGCCAAGATAGCAGTCCATGTAGCCTCCCTCCCAGGCAGCACTGAGCCTGCTCCGCCTTATGCATGACTGACTTTTTGCGCTTCGAAGGGCGCTGTCAGCATAAATAGCGTTTTAGACGCCTAACAAAGCCAGGGAAGCCAGAAACCGTTCGTCCGCTTTAGTCAGCTCGCCGCGCTGGCGGGCTTGCTCGATCAACTCAGGACGACGCAAAGCCGTCAAACGCAGAGACTGTTCACGTCGCCAGGTCTGAATACGACCATGATGACCAGACATCAACACTTCGGGCACCGCCTGATCACGGTAGACCTCGGGCCGAGTGAAATGGGGGCTATCCAGCAAACCACTATTGTCTGCATGGAAGGAGTCCTGGCGCGCCGAGTCGGCGTCATTCAGAACACCCGGCAGTAAACGCACCACACTATCGATAATGGCCAAGGACGCGATTTCCCCACCAGACAGCACAAAATCACCCAAAGACAATTCCTGGGTAATACGCGCATCAATAAACCGCTGGTCGATCCCTTCATAGCGGCCACAAACCAGAACCGCACCTGGACCTTGCGCCAGCTCCTGAGCCACCACCTGATCAAAACGCCGCCCAGTGGGGCTAAGCAAAATGACTTCAGGGTTATCGGCACGATCGGCCAATGCTTGATCCAAAGCGTCGTTTAGGGGATCGGCCAACATGACCATGCCAGGACCACCACCGTAGGGACGATCATCTACGGTGCGATGCACGTCTGTGGTGTAGTCGCGCGGGTTCCAGGTACGCATTTGCCAAATACCCTGCTTATGCGCACGGCCCGTGACGCCAGCCTCGCTGACCACATTAAACATGTCCGGGAACAAGGTCAGGGCATCAAATCGCATGGAGACTCGGCAGAAGAAAAGACAGGCTGGTATTGAAAACAGCAACAATCCGCTGGGGACCTGCCGGCTTCAGACCATCTGATTGAAACGATCAAACTGACCAGTGGCTATGCAGCTCGCGCGCGGGCAAATCTACCGAATGCACAATAGCTTGCACAAAGGGGACCAGCTCTTCCAGCGGTCTGCCCTGCTCATCTTTTTCAGGTGTGAAAACACCGTCGGCATCCCAGGAACCGCGATGCACAACCAAAATGGACTGAGCACTGTTATCCAGCACTTCCACCACTTCGCCCACGCACACCGACTGGCCATCCTGCTCGCCAAAGAAACGACAGCCGATTAGATCGACCCAATAAAATTCATCTTCGTCCGCTTTGGGAAAAGCGGCGCGGGAGACCGACACAGTCTGCCCCTTAAGAGCATGAGCCAGCTCTCGATTATCTAAACCTTCAAACTGCGCCACGATGGTTGCACCATGCTGACGAGCAGTCAGTATCTGTCTGGGAGACGCAGACGCAAAAACGCCCGCCTGAGATTCAGGCCGGGGCGTTTTTAACCACCATGTTTTTGTATTCAGTAACGCTTGGGTCTGCATAGAATGCGGCTGGATTTTCACCCAACCACGCACACCGTAGGCGGAAACAATACGACCAAGCTCAACAAGGTCAGCAGGAATCGTGGGTTGTTTCACACTAAGCGCTACAAAAAAAACGGGTGGATCAACTTAGGCTGCCGAAGCGACCTTAGCCGAGTATTCTTTCAACAGGCGAGCCACAGCAGGCGAAACCTGAGCACCGTTGTCGGTGAAGTGCTTTACACGATCCATTTGCAGACGCAGGTTTTCATGACCTTCGCCAGCAACTGGGTTGTAAAAACCTAAACGTTCGATGAAGCGACCATCACGGCGTTCACGCGCCTCGGCGGCTACTACGTTGTAAAAAGGACGCTTTTTGGAGCCACCACGGGCCAAGCGAATTACCACCATTGATAATCCCTTTATTGTGTAAGGTAAACGGTAAACAAAAAATTCTAGCACTATTCTGGCATGCATGCCAAAAGCAACACGCAAAGATAGCAGGTTCAGTGCTAGATACGCAACATACAAAGCAGTATTCTACCGCCGTCGGCTTAACGACGGCGTAAAAAATGCAGAGTTTTTTCAGCTTCAGGCTCTTGAACCAACAATTCATTGCCTGTTTGGCGACAAAAAGCCTGAAAATCCTGAACAGCATGCTGGTCGGTTGTAATAACCAGCAGGACCTGTCCAGATTCCAACTGTGCCAAGGCCTTCTTGGCACGCAAAATAGGCAGCGGGCACTTCAGCCCACTGGCATCAACCTGCAGATCGCTGTTGGGCAAAGCGCCAGTTTCCGGGGTTGTCATTACGCACCCAGCTTGCTTTCAACCCAGGCCTGTACCGAGGCGTTGGCCTGTGGCAAGACGCTGGCATCGTTACCACCGCCCATGGCCATGTCAGGACGGCCACCGCCCTTACCGCCCATTTGCGAGGCCACAAAGCCCACCAGATCACCCGCTTTGACTTTGGAGGTCAGGTCAGGCGTCACGCCTGCCACCAGGCTAACCTTGCCATCGGCCACGACCGACAACAAGAGCACGGCGGACTTGAGTTTATTCTTTAGCTGATCCGCCATTTCACGCAACGCCTTGGCTTCCACACCTTGCAAGGTTGCGACCAGCAGACGGCTATCGCCATTCAAAGGCACAGCCTGGGCCAGCAGATCCTGACCTGCTGACGCGGCCAGCTTGGACTGCATTTGCTCACGCTCACGCTCCAGATCCTTGACCTGGCTTTGCAAGGCGCTGATACGGGCAGCCAGACCTTCAGGCTGGGTACGCAGACTGGCAGAGGCCTCGTTGAGCAGACGCTCCTGGGCCTGCACCCAGTGCAGACTGTTGATGCCGGTAATGGCCTCGATACGACGCACACCCGCTGCAACACCGCCTTCAGAGACAATCTTGAACAGACCGATATCACCCGTGCGCTGAACGTGGGTACCACCGCACAGCTCACGCGAAAAACCAATATCCAGCACGCGCACTTCGTCGCCGTACTTTTCGCCAAACAAGGCCATGGCACCACCACTGACCGCATCATCAAAAGACATCAGCTGAGCCTGTACAGCTTGGTTCGCCAGGACCTGATCGTTCACAATGGCCTCGACCTGAGCGATTTGCTCGGCCGACATGGCGGCATCGTGCGCAAAGTCAAAACGTGTCTTTTCAGCATCAACCAGCGAGCCACGCTGTTGAACGTGTGAACCTAATACCTGGCGCAGCGCTTTATGCATCAAGTGAGTGGCCGAGTGATTACGGATCACACGATCACGACGCTCGGTATCTACTTGGGCCTGAACGGTTTGACCAACGCT
>SMEP01000138.1_pt1 | contig 15559 bp, 17 predicted proteins | sample 2456231 | NCBI WGS metagenome assembly SMEP01 (sample SAMN10132595, study PRJNA489261) | soil metagenome | isolation source: day1 control-silty clay loam soil ammended with raw manure from dairy cow... | place: USA | collected 2015-05-15
CAAGCTGATTTTGACGATTCTCTAATTCTTTAAATTTCGATAACTTGCCAGATAGCAATATAATAACGAAGATTGTTATTAATTGAATGACAAATAGCGTAACGATTAGTGCTGTTATCATAGACTCTCCTAGCCGCTAAAATCAAAAAAGTTTCCTTTAAAGGGGTGTTGGGCTTTTTTTTCTAGCTGTTGCTTATTTTTCTTTTGTTGCTGTTCTGACATTTGACCATCTTGTTGATTGCTTTCTTCTTCCCCGTCAACAACATCCATTTTATCCATTTCATTGACTAAAAATTGCTTGCGTTCAATTTGCTTTTTTAGCGCCTCGTTCGCGTGCATTTGCTGTTGAATATTATTTTGATGATGCTGGTCCGCCATTTTCCCTGCATCAAATGTTTTTGGAATGGCAATTTGTAATTCTACGCCCTTTAAACTCATCGTAAATCCCTCCTACGTATTAATCATTTCCGAAGATAATAATTTACGTAATTTAAACAATGCTTTTGAATGGATTTGAGAAATTCGTGACGTCGATAACTCTAACATTTCGCCAATTTCGGTTAACGTCATTTCCTCCGTATAAAATAAGCTTATGACTAGCTGCTCTTTTTCGTTTAATTTTTGAATTTTTTCTGCTAAATCCCCTAATAGTTCACTATGTACCATTTGTTGCTCTGGCGTTTTCGTGTGATCGTCACGAATGACAAAAGACTTACCTTCGCCTTCTTCTTGATCTAATTGCTCATTAATCGACAACACATTTGAGAAGAAATGCTCGTGAACCGTTTGATATATTTCCTCTATCGACAACCCCATATGCTCCGCAAGCTCCTCAGGTGTTGCGTGACGCATTAGCTTTTGATCTAGCTTTTCAATTTGTGCTTCTAGTTTTTTTGCCTTTTCACGGGCAGAACGCGGCAACCAATCTTCTTTACGTAGCCCGTCAATAATGGCACCGCGCACACGGAATGATGCATACGTATCAAATTTCAAATCTCGATTTATATCAAATTTATTTAGCGCATCGAATAGTCCCATCATGCCAAGACTCGTTAAATCATCTCGTGAAACATTTTTCGGTACCCCTATGGCAATACGTTGTACATGATATGAAACAAGCGGCTTATACTTTTTTATTAGTAAATCGCCTGCTTCTGGATCTCTATCTTTCGTCCAGCGAATCCATAGTGATTGCTCTTCTGCACGTCCTTGTTCAGCCACTCGTATCCACCTCTCTTATGAAATATAAGCATAGTTATTACTCATTATACCAAAAAGCCTACAAATAAACATGTGACGGAAGAATGATACACAATATCTTCATAGATTAAAAAAATATGAAAGTCCCATTAGCCTAAAAATTGTGAAAACGCTACAAGTTTATACTTTCATCCTTTAAAAAAAGAGGAAGTTAAAAGTAAAAACACTTTTAACTTCCTCTTTTTTTAACAAATCCAACTCATATTAAGATTAACTTGAGAATGATGCTTCCTCGCCGTGTAACATTGTACGCACAGCTTGAGCAATTTCTTCTGTGTTATCCTCTTCAAATTCTGCCGTTGTACGATTACTTTGCGGAATAAATTGCTGATTGCCATCTTCTTCAATCATCGTGGCTTCATTAGCACCTTCCACTTCCGTATGTTCAACTGCTTCTGGCGTATAAAATACATAGCCAATGAAAAGTCGAATTGCAAACATGACAATAAATCCGATAACTGCTGCAAGTACCGCCATTCCAATTGTTGGTAGTGGCACTGCGAACGGATTTTGAATTGCCCATATAAAATACGCAGCGAATGAAAATAAAGCTGCCCAGAAATTATAAAACATCGATCCAAACATCAAATTTCACTCACTCCTTGGTTAACTGTTCGTACATTTAATTTATTTGTATCTGGGTTAAATTCGATTGTACGTCCACTGTTACCACCTGTATCCTCTGCAACAATCGGTATACTTAGCTTTTTCAACTGAGCCTTTACCGCCTCTACATTACGAGGACCAATGCGCATTGAATCTTTATCTGACGTAAATTGAAACATTTGTGCACCACCCGCAATTTTAGCTTTTAATTTGAATGATTGTGCGCCTTCTCGTTTCAAAATATCCACTAAAGCTGCTACACCTGTATCTGCAAACTTTGCTACATTGATTGTTTCTGTGCGACCTAAGCTTGAGTCTGGTAACATCACATGTACCATCCCCGCTACCTTTTTTGATTCATCATAAATAACGACACCAACACATGACCCTAAACCCGACGTACGAATGGTTCTAGGGACTTTTACTACATCCATTTGTGCAATACCCACTTTTACTACTTCGTTCGAGCTCGTTAAAATCATGTGGTCGGCACCCCTAAAGCTTTAAAAATTGCTTCAAAGGAATCTGGATCCGGTAATAGGAAGAAATGTCCTTTTACAGCTTCATCATCAGAAATAAACTCTTCATAAATGGATGTGTTAATTACAATTACAGTATCACTTACTTGCGACAATTCAATTAGCCCAATACTAATAATGGCACCAAACATATCAATACTTAACCCTGGTACTGTAGGATAAATCTTCAGTCCGGTAAAATCAGACAGCGCTGATAAATACGAACCCGATAAAATATTACCCATTTCTTGCATAGCTGATAAGCCTAACTCAGAATGCGGTGGTGTGTTAAAGTCGAACGATTCATCGCGAATTAAGCGACGAATAAAGCGATTCGCTTGCTCTATTGGTAATACGAAAAACATACTGCCTTCTACATCGCCTTCAATTCGAAGGTAAATGCCCACCACTACATTTTCAGAACCACCCGCTAATTCCATCATTTCATTAAAAGAAACCGTTTTAACATTCGGAACGCGCATATCAATTTTCTTTTGTAGTAAATCCGATAGCGCTGTCGCTGCATGAGCCGCACCAATGTTCCCAATTTCCTTTAGCACATCTAAATGAATCGAATTGATTTTTTCACTAAAGTTCATTTTAATCCCTACTTTAATAGATTCTAGGCAAGCAACTTGCTTACCTAGAAAATTAATCGTTAATCTAGTGGATTTAACACTTTATCTAAGTGAAGTAAAATTAATAAACGGTTCTCTAATTTCGCTACACCTGCAATAAATTCTTCTTCGAAAGAACCTACTACTTCTGGTTGTTGCTCAATTGAAGACGCATCAATATCTAGTACATCGTTTGCTGAGTCTACAACAAAGCCTACTTCCATTGTTTCAAGCGTAATAATAATAATACGCGTTGTTTCTTCGTTACCTGAAATCGGTAATTCAAAGCGTTCACGTAAATCGATTACGGGCGTTACGACACCGCGTAAATTAATAACACCTTTTACATAGCGTGCTGTTTTTGGTACACGTGTAATGTGCATTAATTTTTCAATCCCTTTTACGTGAGAGACTGGAATTGCATACTCTTTATCAGCTAATTGAAATACAATGACCTTCAAGTTTTTTTGCTCGATTGCATTTGTCATCATTCACACCTCTTATCCTTTTTACTTCATAAGTGCGTTACAGTCTACGATTAACGCTACTTTACCGTTACCTAAAATTGTTGCACCTGAAATTGCAAAAATATTTGTTAAGTAGTTACCTAATGATTTTAATACAATTTCCTGCTGACCGATGAATGAATCTACAACTAAACCAGCTAGCTTATCGCCTTTACGTACGATAACAACTGAGTGGAATCCATCGTCTTTTGGATCTTGACGTGGTACTTCAAAGATATCTTCAAGGAATACTAGCGGTACGACTTTGCCACGGAAATCAATTACTTTTTGATTATGGGCATTTAAAATATCTGAATTACGGATAATTGATGTTTCGATAATAGACGATAATGGAATCGCATAAATTTCGCTTTCAATTTCAACTAACATTACTGAAATAATTGATAATGTTAACGGTAATTGAATCGAGAATACGGAACCGACATCTTGTGTAGATTCAATTGAGATGTTACCACCCAATGATTCAATTGTCGTTTTTACAACGTCTAAGCCTACGCCACGACCTGATACATCCGAAATCACTTCTGCAGTTGAGAAGCCTGAAGCTAAAATCAGTTCGTTAATTTGCTTATCTGACATTGATAAGGATTGCTCATGCGTCACAACACCTTTTGAAATGGCTTTTGCTAATACACGGTCACGGTTAATCCCTGCACCATCATCTTCAATTTCGATGAATACATAGTTACCGCTATGATATGCACGAAGTTCTACAGTACCTTCTTCAGGCTTACCTTTTGAACGACGAACCTCTGGCGATTCAATCCCGTGGTCAACTGAGTTACGGATTAAGTGAACTAATGGATCACCGATTTCATCGATTACAGTACGGTCAAGCTCAGTTTCAGCACCGACTACATTAAGCGCAATTTTTTTGTTTAAATCGCGTGATAATTGGCGCACCATTTTCGGGAAACGGTTAAATACTGTTTCTACTGGTACCATGCGCATTGTTAAGACGATATTTTGTAAATCACCCATCGTACGGCTCATGCGTTCAACCGTTTCGTTTAACTCACCATGATTCACATCCGCAGCGATTGATAATAAACGACCACGGTCAATAGCTAGCTCTTCAAATAAATTCATTAAAATATCTAAACGCTCGATATTTACACGAATTGTTTTACTTGTAGTATGGCCACCTGATGCTTTATTCGTATTCGCTTTTTGTTCAACTGGTGCTTGTACAACTTCAGTTGTCGCAACCGTTTCTACCTCTGCTAATTCTTCTGGAGCGGCTGAAGAGACAGTAACTTGTGTAAACACATCTTGTCCAATTTCCTTCACATCAACGAGGTCTACTTCAGAAACTTTCATCAGCATTTTTTGTAGGTCTTCAGCGGACTCTTTTGAAATGTAAGCGACATGGAATTCACTATCAAACTGTTCTTCTTCTAACTTATCTACAGTTGGTGAAGATTTAATCACATCACCGTTCTTCTCTAAAATTTCAAATACCATATATACACGTGCTGCTTTTAATAAGCAGTCATCACGTAAGGCAATTGAAATTTCGTAAGCATTAAATTCTTGCTCTGAAGATTGTAAAATAACCGTTTTTTCAAAGTCATCATACGTTAATTTTAGGTCTACTTCTTCTGCTGGAGTTGCAACTGCTTCAACAGTTGTAGCCACTGGAACTTTTACTGTCGCTACAGGCTCACCTAATTCAATATTCTTTAACTTTTCTACCGTTTCTTGTACATTGCGCTTCCCATCGCCACCATCAGCAATGTCATAAACCATTTCTTCTAAATGATCTACTGATTCGAAAACAACGTCAAAAATTTCTGGTGTTACTTTAATTTTTTCATTTCGGATCGCATCTAACACGTTTTCCATTTTATGTGTTAAGTCGGCTAAATCCTCAAAGCCCATTGTAGCAGACATACCTTTTAACGTATGGGCCGAACGGAAGATTTCGCCAACAATCGCTAAATCTTCAGGATTTTTTTCTAATTCTAATAGGTGTTCACTACACGCTTGTAAATGCTCTTTACTTTCTTCAATGAACATTTCTAAATATTGATTTACTTCCATTTAAAAGGCACCCCTTTTTAAGGCATATATTTCATAATTGTTTGTGCGATAACATCAACATCTGCCACTTCATCAACGAGCTGCGTTTCCACGGCAGCTTTAGGCATTCCGTATACTATACACGTTTCTGCTGACTCTGCAATTGCCATTACATTTCCTGATTTCTTTAAAGCTACTAGACCTTTTGAACCATCATACCCCATACCTGTCATAATAACAGCTATTTTATCGAAATCTTGGTATTTACTTACATCTTCAAACATTACATCCACAGAAGGGCGATGTCCAGAACGAGGTGGCTCATTCTGATCAAGCGCAATTGCAAAAGTTGAACCAACTTTACGTAATTTCAAGTGATAACCACCTGGTGCAATATAAGCTGTCCCCTTTTGTAATATATCGCCTTGTTCAGCTTCTTTTACATGTATTTGACTCAATTGATCCAAACGAGTTGCAAGCGATTTTGTAAATCCTGCTGGCATATGCTGTACAATCAAAATTGGTGCATCAACATTTCCTGGAATCTTCGTAATTACTTCTTGCAAAGCTCGCGGTCCACCGGTCGATGTCCCAATTAAAATAATTTTTTTGGAATGCTTATTCCATTCCACTTTTTTCACTGGCTTATCGAATACTGGTATAGCTTTTGACGGAGTTGATGTCATAGTAACAGCCGCTATTTTTGGAGCTGTCGTTACTTTTTGGGGCGCAAAAGTTGTTGGAGAAGAAATTGTCTTTTTCAACTTCGCAATAGGTACTTTTGAAGCTTCAACAACTTTATGTACTAAATCATCTTGGATTTTATGTAAATCCAACGAAATTGTGCCACTTGGTTTCGCTACAAAATCAACCGCTCCATATTCCATTGCTGTTAACGTATTTTCTGTCCCTCGTTGCGTTGTACTCGATAGCATGACGACTGGTACTGGGCACTGAATCATAATTTCCTTTAATGCGTCCAAACCATTCATTTCAGGCATTTCAACATCTAATGTCACAACATCTGGTTTCAACTGTTGAATTTTTTTTATCGCGTCTTTGCCATTGCGCGCAGACCCCACAACTTCAATTTGTAAATGGTCAGTAAAAAAATCACTAATTAATTTCCGCATAAACGCAGAATCATCAACTACTAATAACTTGCTTTTCTTTTGATTGTCCATTTACTCACGACCTTTCGAAAAGATACTTTTTAATTTGGATAAGAACCTGTTCGATTTTTCAGCAGCATGTACTTCTTCCATTTGCACCTGATGGCTTAAAAATTGCTTTACAATTTTTTGCATCGTTCGTGAAATCGGGGCATCCGGATAAAGCGTTGTAAACAATGATTGTTGACGTACTGCTTGTCGAACGACTGGGTCTTCTGGCAACGAGCCTAATACAACAACCGATTTTTCTAAAAAGCGCTCCATAACGGTTTTTAAACGTTTTGTCGTATCTTGACCTTCCTCGATGTTAAACGCGCGATTACATAAAATATAAAACGTTTTCGACTCATCCTTTAAATGAATAAACTTCATCATAGAATAAGCGTCCATGATCGATGTAGGCTCCGCTGTTGAAATGACAATCATTTCATCGAGTGACGTTAATAAGTCAAGCGACCATTCGACAATACCCGCCCCCATATCAAATAAGACAAAGTCATATTCCTTTTGAAGTGTTTCTAATGCCGTAATCAAGCGACCAAATACGACAGAAGACCAATCCATTAGTGAGGACATTCCTGAGCCACCTGAAATATAATTCACACCTTCAGAAGTTGAAAACATCACATCCTCTAATGTTAAATTACCGTCTAAGTAATCTTTTAAACTATATTTGGCAGATTTCCCGACCAAAATATGCACATTGCCCATTCCAATATCCATATCTAATATTACTACTTTTTTGCCTGATTTAGCCAATAATGTTGCGAAATTGGTTGTGAAGTTACTTTTACCAACTCCACCTTTCCCACTGATGACTGCAATCGAACGGCCTATCTTCACATTACTTTCAAGCATTGTCTGACGAAGTTTTTCAGCTTGATCTTTCATCTAAATTCTCCTTGAAAAAAAGCTCTAGTAGACTATCACTACTTGGTTGTTCGATATCTTCTGGTACTTCTTGACCATTCGTATAGTAAGCTAGTCCTTTATTATATTTAATCATTAAATTAAACATAGTGCCAATAGAATTTGTTTCATCTAGCTTTGTAAAGATAAATTTCTCGATTGCAATCTTCTTAAATTGTTCAATTATTGACTCTAAGTCTTTCTGCTTAGCTGTTAAAGCGAGTATTAAATAGGATTCAACTTGCTCATTAAAGTCAATTAATGCTTTTAAATCATCGACATATTTTGCTTCACGATAGTTACGTCCTGCTGTATCAATGAAAATTAAATCTAAATGTGCCAGCTTTTTAATCGCTGCTGCGTAATCCTCGGCATTATAAACTACTTCCACAGGTGCCTGCAATAGCGCTGCGTATGTTTTTAATTGCTCAATAGCTCCAATTCGATACGTGTCCGTTGTAATAAAACCAACTTTCTTTTTCTTTTCTAAAACGGACCGAGCAGCCATTTTTGCAATGGTCGTTGTTTTCCCTACACCTGTTGGACCTAGCACATTGATGTATTTCTTCTCATATGACAAACCGTTAATTGGTAGGGCATAGAGCTCTTTACGTAAAAAATCCTTGGCAATCTCCTGCATATTTTCCCAGGAAATTTTGTGATTATTATTATTGTAATGCATAAAAAGCTCATCACTAATTGCTGTGATAAGCTCCTCGCCAAGTTCTTGCTGCTTTAAAAAATCGACAAATGGTAAGAGTTCATCTGGATATTGAGATTGTGTCGACATACGCTGCATGGATTGCATCATTGATTTTAAATCAGCAATTTCTTTTACCAAATTACTTGGTAAAGATGAATCGGCCTGAGGAGCCTTTGATATAGCTAGCTCCTCAGATTGATTCATCGATTGACTTGGTATATATTGTTGTTCATTTTTCAAAGATGGAAAGGCTGGCATGTCCGGTAAAGATGGGAATGTCGGTTTTTTTTCAATGCGATCATAACCTGCCACAACTTCATAGCTTTTGTTTTTAACAAGACCAAAAAACTTTTTCGTTACAACAACTTTTGAATTTAAAATAACAGCATCATCGCCTAAGTCGGCGCGAATTCGTTTCATTGCCTCTGCAATCGATGGTGCATTATATTTTTTCATTTTCATTCGACATTCACCACCCCTACACTTTGAATTTCTACAGCCGCATCAAGTTCATTATAAGAAAGAATTGGAACTTGTGGGAAGTAACGTTCAGTTAACTGTCTTAAATACATACGAACACCTGGTGAGCAAAGAATGATAGGCGATTGCTCCATGTAGGAAATGCGCTCCACTTCTTTAGCAATCGCTTCAAGAATAAACTGTGATTCTTGAGGATCCATCGCCAAATAATTTCCGTGTTCAGTTTGCTGAATACTGTCAGCAATTAGTTTTTCAACTTTGCCAGAAACGGTAATTACTTTTAACGCAGGTTGTCCAGCAACAAATTGTGAGGTAATTTGACGTGCTAATGCTTGACGAACATACTCTGTTAAAATATCGGTATCGCTTGTTAATTTTGCATAATCCGCAAGCGTTTCGAAAATAATTGGTAAGTTACGAACAGATACATTTTCGCGTAATAATTTTGCCAACACTTTTTGTACTTCGCCAATTGAAAGTGGTGCTGGAATTAACTCGTCCACTAAAATCGCATGTGTTTCGCGTAGGTGGTCGATTAATTGCTTCGTTTCTTGACGACCTAGTAAATCGTGCGCATTTGCACGGATAATTTCTGTTAAATGCGTTGAAACAACACTTGGTGGGTCAACAACTGTGTAGCCGTACATTTCCGCGTCTTCTTTGACATCCTCTGTAATCCATTTTGCCGGAAGACCGAACGAAGGCTCAATTGTATCGATTCCATCAATCGAATCATCATCACCAGGGCTCATTGCTAAGTAATGGTCTAATAATAATTCGCCACGTGCCATTTCATTTCCTTTAATTTTTATGCGATATTCGTTCGGCTGTAGCTGAATATTATCGCGAATACGAACAATCGGAATGACAATCCCTAATTCGAGTGCTAATTGACGACGAATCATGACAACACGGTCAAGTAAATCCCCGCCCTGAGCAGCGTCTACTAATGGAATGAGGCCGTAACCAAACTCGAATTCGATTGGGTCCACATTCAGTAAATTAATAACATTCTCTGGGCTTTTCATCGTATCGGTTGCCACTTCTTCCTCGATTTCCATAATCTCTTCTGCTGTCTCTTCTTTTTTATTGTCCATTAAATACGCACCAATTGCTAAAACGGCTGCAATCGGAATCGTAATCCAATCTGGAATTGGCGTAAATAAACCTAACAAGAGAATCGTTGCCGCTGCCACATATAGTAGCTTTGATTGCGCAAAAAGCTGACCTGTAATATCCGAACCAAGATTTCCTTTTGACGCAGCACGTGTTACAACGATACCTGTCGCAGTTGAAATAAGTAGTGCTGGAATTTGTGATACAAGGCCATCACCAACTGTTAACAACGAATACTTGGCAGCCGCTTCGCCAAAGCTTAGTTCCATTTGCACCATCCCGATAATCATACCGAAGAGTAAATTAATCCCTACCATGATAATCGATGCAATGGCATCCCCTTTAACGAATTTTGTTGCCCCATCCATCGCTCCGTAGAAGTCTGCTTCGCCCGAAACTTTTTCACGGCGTTCACGTGCTTCCTTCTCAGAAATTACGCCGGCATTTAAATCCGCATCAATACTCATTTGTTTACCAGGCATCGCATCTAATGTGAAACGCGCAGCTACCTCAGCAACACGCTCCGCACCTTTTGTAATTACGATAAACTGAATAATAACAAGTAATAAGAAGATTACTAATCCGACTAAAATATTCCCGCCTGTTACGAAATTACCGAATGTTTCTACAACTTGACCTGCGTCACCTTCTGCTAAGATGGCACGTGTAGTAGATACCGATAATGATAATCGGAACAGCGTTAATAATAAGATAATTGTTGGGAAAATGGAGAAGTCCAATGCTTCCTTCATATTCATCGCTGTTAATAATACAAGTAATGCAAGCGTAATATTAATAATAATTAAAAAACTTAATAACCAATGTGGGAGAGGGATGATGAGCATGGCTACAACCATAATAACTGCAGCTAAAACCCCTATGTCGCGTATTTGCATTGTTGTCCCTCCTGATTTTTACGTTAAATTTTGCGTTTAATACGGTAGACGTACGCTAGAACCTCTGCTACTGCCTTGAAAAACTCTTCTGGTACAGCCTGTCCAATCTCTACTTGATCGTACATGGCTCGTGCAAGTGGTCTGTTTTCTACCATCGTGATATCATTTTCTTTTGCTATCATTTTAATTTTTTGTGCTACAAAGTCTGTCCCCTTCGCAACAACTCTTGGCGCATCCATTTCATTTTCATCATATTTTAGCGCAATCGCATAGTGCGTCGGGTTTGTAATGACAACGTCCGCTGATGGAATTTCTGACATCATACGGCGCATCGCCATTTCACGTTGACGCTGCTTAATTTTTGATTTAATGAGTGGGTCACCTTCTGAATTTTTATATTCATCCTTCAAATCTTGCTTCGACATTTTTAATTGCTTCTCATATTCGAAGCGCTCGTATAAATAGTCAAATAAGGCAATGGCCACGAGCATGACTGATGCCGCAATGCCCATAATCGCCGATAAATACGCAACCGTTGCTAAAATTTGTGCTGGACTATGTAAGGCTAAAGACAGTACCTCTTCTAAATAAATAAGTATAACAACTGTCGTAACCGCACCAATTAGCGTAACCTTTAATAAAGATTTAATTAAATTGACAATGGCACGAACGGAAATAATTTTTTTGATCCCTTTAATCGGGTCCATCTTTTTTAAATCAATTTTTAATGTCTCTGTTGTAAATAATAAGCCAAACTGAAAAAAGTTAGCTCCAATACCTGCAATCATAGCGACAACCATAATCGGTAAAGCAATAATTGCCATTTCCTTTAATGATTCCACATACATATCCATGACGGTCTCTTCATTTAATGTCTCAATTAAAAGATTGCGGTTTAATGCTTGTAGTAAAAAGCCTTTTAACCCGTCATACATAAATGGTGCGAAAAATAATAAAAAGAAAAAGGTAAGTAATAACAACACGGCTGCCGTTACATCTTGACTCTTTAGAACTTGTCCTTTTTTACGTGCATCTTGTCGTTTTTTCGGTGTTGCTTTCTCCGTTTTTTCTCCTGCAAAAAACTGAAGATCTAACATTACCAATAGCTTCATATCCATGCTATTCACCACCTAAAATAACCATTAAATCACGTAAAGAAATAATCATATACTCAATTAGTTCCTTCATTACTCCAACTAATACACCCATAGTGACGATTAAGACAAGAAAGCCAACTGCGATTTTAATCGGGAAACCAATAACGAAAATACTCATTTGTGGTACCGTTTTTCCGGTAATCCCTAACGCTAACGTTACTAAGAACAGTGTTGCAACTATTGGAGCTGACATTTGAAATGCTATGGCAAATACAGCAACAAACATTTTCATAATAAAAATTACGGTTCCTTCTTCCCCAAAATTAGGGAAAAACTGTTCTAACGGTATAAACTGATAACTATAATAAATGCCATCTAAAATTAAATGATGACCATTTATTGCAAGTAACAATAAAAGCGATAGAAAGTTTAGAAATTGCCCCATTAACGGCGACTGTGCGCCTGTTTGCGGGTCAATAATATTGGCCATTGCAAACCCCATTTGGAAATCAATAAATCCACCAGCAATTTGAACAGCCGACATAACCATCGCTGCGGCTAGCCCGAGCATCAGCCCGACAATTGCTTCTTTTAAGATAAGTAATATGTATTCGCCGTTAATTTCAAAAGGTTCAATATCGAATGTATAGTACATCATCCACGCAAGCGCTACGGCTAGGACAATTCGAACTTGCTGAGGGATTGTTCGATAAGAAAATAAAGGGACTGATACAAAAAATGCAGAAACCCGAACCAGAATTAATAATAAAATTGTGATATTAGGAAACACTTGAAGTAGTTCTGTCATCGATTCACCCAATATATCGAACTAAATTATTTAAAATGTTATAAAAATAATCTGTCATTTTCGAAATCATAAATGGACCAAAAAAGATTAACCCCACAAGAACCGCAACGATTTTTGGTACGAACGCTAATGTTTGCTCTTGAATCGATGTCGTTGCCTGAAATATACTTACCGCTAAACCCGAAACTAACGCGATTAAAAGTAAAGGCCCCGATACGATTAATACGATAAACACTGCACTTTCTGCAATTGAAATGACCATTTCCTGTGTCATTATGTATCATCCCCTAAAAACTTTGAAGTAAAGACTTCATTACTAAATACCAACCATCCACGAGCACAAATAATAAAATTTTAAATGGTAGTGAAATCATTACCGGAGGCAGCATCATCATCCCCATTGACATCAGCGTACTTGCTACGACCATGTCAATTACTAAAAACGGAATGAAAATCATAAAGCCCATTTGAAATGCTGTTTTAATTTCACTTAAGGCAAAGGCTGGTACAAGATAAATCAACGAAATATCCTCAATCGTTTCAGGATATTCTGCTTCGTTATACGCTAAAAATAGCTCTAAATCCTTCTGCCTTGTGTGCTGTACCATAAATTCTTTAAATGGAACAGTCGCTCGTTCATACGCTTCCTCAAGACCAATTTCTTCATCGAATAATGGCTGGAGCGCTTGTTCGTTCACTTCTGAAAAAGTTGGTGCCATAATAAAGAATGTTAAAAAAAGTGCTAAACCAATAATCACTTGGTTTGGCGGCATTTGGTTTGTTGCAAGTGCCGTACGTGTAAATGACAACACAATGACAATTCGGGCAAACGACGTCATTAATATTAAAATACTTGGTGCCAAAGAAAGAACCGTCATCAGGAATAATAGCGTCACCGATGTCGAAACGTTTCCTGGACTACTTTCTGAAAAGACGGATAGTAGATCAGTCATCGTTTATCACGCTCCTGTTCTTTCCAACGTTCTAATTCGTCACTTCGTTGTTGTTTTAATTCATCTAATTTTTCACTAAACATGTCGTTAAATTTTGGATTATCCGAAATATCTTTTGGCTGATCTTTCTTTGAGAATTTCTTAAATAATTCCGCAATATAAGGTGTTGTTGTCACTATGCTTTGATTTTGTTCAATTTGATTTAGTAATTGATCAACTTCAGTAGCTGAGTCAATTTCTTTTAGCAATTGAATATCTTCACCTACACCTACTACATAAATCTTGTTACCGATTTTTAGTAGCTGAACAGATTTTTGCTGACCTACAGATAAGCCACCAATATTTTTAATAATGGCATTTTGTTGATACGCTAAGTTACGCTTATTTAAAAATTTGATAATTACTAATAATAGCCCTATCACAAAAACAAGGGCTAATACGATTTTTATGTAGTCCCATACCCCTACACTAACAGATGCCGATTCAGTAGATTCTGTTTCGGCATCTGTCGTGTTATCTTCTGAAATATTTTCTTTTGAACATAATTCAGGGTTTTCATTACAATTTTCGTATACGTTACTTACCATCGCAAAAGTTCCATTTGAATTTGGTGAGAATAGTACAGCAAAGCACACTACTCCAACAGCAAGCCAAAATCGAAATGATTTTTTTGCTAGCATAACATCAACCTAAAGCTTTTTGAATTGCTTCAATTACACGATCAGCTTGGAATGGTTTTACGATGAAGTCTTTAGCGCCGGCTTGAATTGCATCAATAACCATTGCTTGTTGACCCATTGCTGAACACATAATAACTACTGCACTTGGATGTGAACCTTTAATTGCTTTTAATGCAGCGATTCCATCCATTTCTGGCATTGTAATGTCCATTGTTACTAAATCAGGGCGTAACTCATTGTACTTTTCAACAGCTTGGATACCATCTGCTGCTTCCCCTACTACTTCAAAACCGTTTTTTGTTAAAATGTCCTTAATCATCATGCGCATGAATGCAGCATCGTCAACAATTAAAATCTTTTTAGACATACTCTGATTCCTCCAATTAAAAAACTATCGTAAATTGTTCAAGCGGTCTGCCTGACTTAAAATATCTGTGATTCGAACACCAAAGTTCTCATCAATTACTACAACTTCGCCTTTCGCAATTAAGCGATTGTTCACTAAAATATCAACCGGCTCACCCGCAAGTTTGTCTAATTCAATAATTGAACCACTAGAAAGCTCTAGAATTTCTTTTACTGAACGCTTAGTACGACCAAGCTCTACAGTTACTTGTAATGGAATATCTAGTAACATATTTAAGTTGCGCGCTTCGTCTTGCGAAATATTCGCTGAATCAAAGCTTGCAAATTGTGCCTGTTGTACATTTGCTGGTGGTGCTGTATACACTGGTTGTTGATACATTGGTTGTTGCATCGGTTGTTCATACATTGGCTGCTGATACATCGGTTGTTGCATTGGTTGTTGCTGCATCGGCTGTTGATACATCGGTTGTTGCATTGGTTGTTGCTGCATCGGCTGTTGAACAGGCTGTTGTATCGGCTCTGGCTGAGGTGCTGGTTGTGCTACAGGTGCCGATTGTGCTGGTGCCTCTGTAGATAATGGTTCATCAACCTCTCCCATTAATGACTTTACTACTTTTTTACTAAAGTTTAAAGGTAATAATTGCATTAAATTTGAATCAATTAAATCACCAATGCGTAATCGGAACGAGATTTTCACTAATAAGTCATCAGCAGGGATGTTATCAGTACCTTCATTTTGCGAAATATTCATTAGGTCAATTGAAGGTGGTGAAATATCAACTTTTTGGTTAAAGATTGTTGACATAGATGTTGCAGCTGAGCCCATCAT
>SMEP01000141.1_pt1 | contig 15187 bp, 13 predicted proteins | sample 2456231 | NCBI WGS metagenome assembly SMEP01 (sample SAMN10132595, study PRJNA489261) | soil metagenome | isolation source: day1 control-silty clay loam soil ammended with raw manure from dairy cow... | place: USA | collected 2015-05-15
CCTGATATGGTGCCAGCTGCGGTGCGTGGTCGTAAGGTCTTTCTGGGCATACGGCCAGAGCACATCCAGCTTCATGTGCCGGGCGTGACCACCCAGGTGGAGATGGTGGAGATTCTGGGCTCCGAGCAGCTGTTGCATTTGGGCTGTGGGGACTATCGCATTATTGTGCGCTGCCCGATTGAGCAGACCCGCAAATACCCCATCCAAATTGGTGAGGCCATTCAGATCGGCTATATGCCACCCCATCCCTTGCATTGGTTCGACCGGGATACAGGTTTGCGTATCGAGGACTGAATCGAACCTGGCAATGCGTTTAATCGCGCAATAAAAAACCGGCCCGAAGGCCGGTTTTTTACGGGCAAGAATCAGGGATTACTTGCTGTAGACAGTTTTGCTACCGTCAGCGTGCCAACTAAAGACGTCAAATTTGAAGTCGTTCAGGTCGCCCTGCTTGTTCCAGCTGATTTGGCCGATAGGTGTTTTCACACTGTTGGCGTGCAGGTACTCAGCAACTTTAATGGGATCATCAGCGCCAGCGCCCTTGATGCCTTCGGCAATGGCGACGGTAGCCGCATAGGCCGACAGTTGGAACGCGCCGCTAGCGTCACGCTTCTTGTCCTGGAAAGCCTTAACAATGGCCTGGTTGTCCGGGTCTTGCGAGAAGTCTGCAGGCAAAGTCAGCAACATGCCTTCAACGGCATTACCAGCGATAGCGTTAATGTCCGGGTTACCCACGCCTTCTGGGCCCATGAAATGGACTTTTACGCCCTGCTCAGCTGCTTGGCGCAGCAACAGGCCCATTTCTGGGTGGTAACCACCAAAGTACACAAAGTCTACGCCCGTCGATTTCAGCTTGGTGATAACGGCGGAGTAATCGCTGTCGCCCGCGTTAATGCCTTCAAACAGAGCCACTTCGGTACCGGCTTTTTGCAGTTCGGAGCGAACCGAAGCCGCAATACCCTGGCCGTAGGATTGTTTGTCGTGCAGCACCGCTACTTTCTTGGGCTTGATCTGCTCCAGGATGAACTTGGCAGCGGCTGGGCCTTGCTGATCGTCGCGACCGATGGTGCGTAGGATCATATCGTAGCCTTTGCCATCGGTGACGGCAGGAGCCGTTGCCGAAGGGGTGATCATCAATATGCCTTCGTTGTTATAGATCTCGGTGGCAGCGATGGTGGCGCCTGAACAAACGTGACCGACCACATAGTGGATCTTGTCATTCACGATACGGTTGGCAGCGACGGGGCCTTGCTTAGGTTCGCAGGCATCATCCACAGTGACCAGTTCGAGCTGTTTGCCCAGAACACCACCGGCAGCATTGATCTGTTCGATAGCCGTATCGACGCCTTGTTTGACCATATCACCGTACTGCGTCACCGAGCCTGTGAAAGGACCGGCCAGAGCAATACGAATGTTGTCAGCGTGAGCGGCACCGGACAAGAGCAGACCCGTTGCCAGGCTCATGGCCGCTGCAACAGGAGTGAAACGAATTTTCATAGAAAACACCTCCGTGAATATGCAAGAAAGCATACACCGATAACAGGGCTTTATGCCTGCCCAGCGCCCTAATTCAGGGTTTTCTATAGGAGGAACAAGAAGGGCCACCTGACGGTGGCCCTGTTTTATCGCTCTTTAAAATGATAAAGACGGCATTACTGCAGCAAGCTGCGCAGCATCCAAGCATTTTTCTCGTGCACGTCCAGGCGCTGTGTCAGCAGGTCAGCCGTAGGCTGGTCGTCTGCGGAGTCAGCACGATCAAATGCGGCGCGAGCGGTACGAGCCAAAGCTTCGTTACCCTTGACCAGCAGTTCGATCATGGTGGTGGCGTTAGGCACGGAAGTGGGCTGTGAAATGGAGGACAGCTTTTGGAATTCGGCATAGGTGCCGGGTGCATAGTGGCCCAGGGCGCGAATACGCTCGGCGATATCATCCAGGGCTTGCCACAGTTCGGTGTACTGCGTCATGAACAGCTCATGCAGTGTCTTGAACATGGGGCCGGTGACGTTCCAATGGAAGTTGTGCGTCATCAGATACACGGTGTAGGAGTCGGCCAGTACCTTGGACAACTCCTTGACCACAGCAGCACGGTCTGCGGTGGAAATCCCAATGTCAATTTTCAAAGCGCTGCTGACGGCGGCGGGCGCGGCTGGTTTGGCAGCTGCTGCCGGTTTGGTCACGGCGGGCTTTTTGGCAGCAGGTTTAGCAGCTGGCTTGGCAGCGGCTTTTGCGGGAGCTTTGGCAGCAGTGGCAGGCTTTTTGGTGACGGCCTTTTTAGCAGTCACTTTTTTGGCGGGGGCCTTAGCGGGTGCGGGTTTGAGTTCAGCCTTTACATCGGCTGCAACGGCGGCCTTGGTATCGGTGCTTGGGGCGTCTGCGGCCTTGTTGACCTTGGCGGTTTTACTCACTGCTTTCACGGCTTTTGCCATAATGGACTCCTGTTAAACAGAGGGCTAAATAGGTACTGAAGCAGAATAACACGCAGTATGTGTGCGGTTTACGCTAGTTCAGGATACGGGAAATTGCTGTTGTATTCGACCTTTAAGTAATTGACTCCACCCAAGCCACTTTCCATGATCCCACGGGTCAAGGCATCAATGGCCGAGATGCGGGGAAAGCTTTTGCGCCAGACCAATGCAATGCGACGATCCGGGATGGGTTTTTTGAAGGGTACATAGGCGAGCAGGTCATTGGCCTGACCAGGGGCATTCAAAGAGCTGGCGGGCAGCACGGTCAGGCCAATGCCGGTGGCCACCATATGTCGGATGGTTTCCAATGAAGAGCCTTCAAAGGTGCGCTGTATGCCTTCGCTGGAGGCCGAAAAGCGTGACAGTTCCGGGCACACATCCAGCACCTGATCCCGGAAGCAATGGCCGGCTCCCAACAGCAACATGGTCTGTTCTTTCAGTTGCTCCGGATCGATTTCTTTGCGCTTGGCCCAGGCATGTTCGTGGGGCATGGCAACCACAAATGGCTCGTCATACAACTCGCGGATAACTAGCCCTGTTTCCGGTAAAGGCAAGGCCACAATCGCGCAATCAATCTCGCCCTGGCGCAGCAATTCCAGCAGGCGCACGGTAAAATTTTCTTGTAATAAAAGTGGCATTTGCGGGGTCAGTTCGATCTGCTTGGGCACCAGTTTGGGCAGCAGATAGGGAGCGACTGTGTAAATAATGCCCAGTCGCAACGGCCCCGCTAAAGGGTCGTGACCCTGGCGGGCAATCTCGCGCAGGTTGGCGCCCTCTTCCAGCACTTTCTGTGCCTGGGTAACAATGCGCAGCCCAATCGGAGTAATAGCCACTTCAGGCCCGCCGCGCTCGAAGATGACCACGCCTAATTCGTCTTCCAGCTTTTTAATCGCCACCGACAGCGTTGGTTGGCTGACAAAGCAGGCTTCGGCGGCACGTCCAAAATGACGTTCGCGTGCCACCGCAACGATGTACTTCAGCTCGGTCAATGTCATGACAATTCCTTGTGCAAAACAGCATTAAGACCTTGGGTCAACTACGTAGTAATTCTTCCCGGCCCTTCATCCAGCGCTGTAAATGGTGGTGAGCGTGGTCTGGATAATCACGGCGAAAGGTGCTGGCCAATCTCTGGGCCTGCTCGATCAGATCTTCATCGGACTCCAGGCTGGCAAAACGCAAGCCTGCCTGTCCGGATTGACGCATCCCCATGAACTCACCCGGGCCGCGTTGTTCCAGGTCGCGGCGGGCAATTTCAAAGCCATCCGTGGTTTCGTACATGGCGCGCAAACGCAGGCGGGCAATGGCCGATAGCGGTGCCTGGTACAGCAGCACACAGACGGATTGAATCTGGCCTCGTCCTACCCGGCCACGTAGCTGGTGCAGCTGGGCCAGACCAAAGCGTTCGGCATGTTCAATAATCATCAGGGAGGCGTTGGGCACGTCCACCCCCACTTCAATAACGGTCGTGGCCACTAAAACATCCAGGTTTCCGGTTCTGAAGGCTTCCATGACGCCGGCTTTGTCCGCCGAGGCCAGGCGACCGTGAATCAGCCCCACGCGCAGTGGCGCCAAGGCCAACTCAAGAGCGGCATGGGTATCAACAGCCGTCTGTAATTGCAGGGCTTCACTTTCTTCAACCAAGGGGCAAACCCAATAGGCTTGTCGACCTTGGGCCACTTCAGCTCGTACGCGCGCCATGATCTCGTCACGGCGATTGTCGGCAGCCAGTTTGGTAATAATGGGGCTGCGGCCGGGTGGCAGTTCGTCAATAGCAGACACGTCCAGGTCTGCAAAAAAGGCCATGGCCAAGGTGCGTGGGATAGGCGTCGCACTCATGTTCAGTTGATGCGGCAGGTAGGCTTGGCCTTTCTTGTCTTGTGCATCGCCTTTGCGATTCAGCTCCAAACGTTGGCCCACGCCAAAGCGGTGCTGCTCGTCCAGAATGACCAAGCCTAATTGCTGGAACTGCACATTATCTTGAATCAGAGCTTGGGTGCCGATCGCCAGTCTGGCTTGGCCGGAGCTGATAGCCTCGTAGGCCAATCGTTTGGCTTTTACACCCAAGCTGCCACTTAACCAGGCCAGCTCTATGCCCAAGGGTTCCAGCCAGGAACGCATTTTCAGATAGTGCTGTTCGGCCAGAATCTCGGTCGGTGCCATCAGGGCGACCTGAAACCCGCTGGCAATCGCTTGGACTGCAGCAATGGCCGCCACAATGGTTTTGCCGCTCCCCACATCGCCCTGCAAGAGTCTATGCATAGGATAAGAGCGCTTCATATCCGCGCTGATTTCTTTTACACAGCGTTTTTGGGCAGCCGTCAGCGTAAAGGGTAAAGAGGCCAATAAAGCCTTGGTCAACTCGCTATTGCCCACTTTCATGGGCTTGGAGCGCTGCGCCTGACGGGCTGCACGTGCTTGGGCCAGAGACAGTTGCTGCGCCAGCAGCTCATCAAATTTGATGCGGCTCCAGGCAGGATGTCCTTGCTCGAACAAATCGTCGTAGCTTAATTCGGGAGGTGGGTAGTGCAAGAGCCGGATTGCCTGGGAAAAAGGCATTAGGCCATATTCGGTACGGACTTCTTCGGGCAACGTATCGCGCAGATCCGCATGATTCAAGGCATCGGCAATTGCTTTGCGCAACTGCACCTGGCTTAGGCCATCGGTGGTGGGATACACAGGGGTCAAGGCACTGGCCAGGGGCTGGCCGGCTTTGGTGACTTTAGGATGCACCATTTCCAGGCCATGAAAGCCCTGGCGCACTTCGCCACGCACGCGCAAAGGCAAATCGCCTTGCAGCTGTTTGAGCTGACTGGGATAAAAGTGCAGCCAGCGCAAGGCCAACTCCCCGCTGTCATCTGCAATGCGTGCATGCAATTGCGCGCGGGGACGTGCTTGGACATCCGTACTCAGGATGCGCCCTTCGATTTGCGCCATCTTGCCAGGATAGAGACGAGCAATAGGCTCAACCTGAGTCTCGTCCTCGTAGCGCAAAGGGAGGTGGACCACAAAGTCGGCAGGCTCTAGCAGGCCGAGCTTTTCAAATTTCTGATCCAGACTGAGCGCTTTGCGTGGCGCCGCCCGTTTGGCCTGAGGCGCAGGCCGACCCGCGGTCATGGCGATACGTCTTTAGAAATTGAGGATGGCCTCGACCTCGAACTGAGCGCCTTTGGGCAAGCTGGCCACACCAATGGTGGAGCGTGCCGGGAAAGGCTGGGGAATCAGTTCGGCCATGATGGCATTGGCGCTGGCAAAGCGGGACAGATCTGTCAGGAACAAGGTCAGTTTGACGATGTCGCCCAGGTTAGCGCCTGCTTCTTTGACCACGGCTTCCAGATTGGCAAATGCCTGACGGACCTGACCTTCAAAATTTTCAGATACCAGTTCGCCAGTGGCAGGCTCCAGACCGATTTGACCCGACAAAAACACGGTCTTGCCGCCTGAAGCGATAATGGCCTGAGAGTAAGGGCCTACGGCTGCCGGAGCGGCATCGGTGAAGACGACTTGCTTAGTCATAAGAAACCTCTGATGAGTGTTGTACTATCAGAGTTTAAGCGCCTATAGCTAAAATTAACAGATCTTGGCGTGATTATTTTTCGACGAAGGCGCGCTCAATGACGTAGTCACCCGGCTGGCCAACACCCGGCGAGACCACGAAACCGCGATTGTCGAGCATGGCGCTGATATCGGTCAGCATGGCGGGGCTACCGCACAGCATGGCGCGATCCTGAGCCGGATCCAATTGAGGAATACCCAAGTCTGCACATAACTTGCCCGAATCGATCAGGTCGGTAATGCGGCCGGTATTGCGGAATTCTTCGCGGGTAACGGTGGGGTAGTACAGCAGTTTTTCACGTACCACGTCGCCGAAGTATTCGTTCTTGGGCAGCTCGTTCTGGATGAAATCCGAGTACGCCAGTTCGCTGACGAAACGCACGCCGTGTACCAGGATCACTTTTTCAAAGCGCTCGTAGGTGTCGGGGTCTTTGATGATGCTCATGAAAGGGGCCAGACCGGTGCCGGTACCAAACAGGAACAGATTGCGGCCAGCGCGCAGGTCGTCAATGACCAGGGTGCCCACGGGCTTGCGGCTAACCAGAATGCTGTCGCCTTCCTTCAAGTGCTGCAGGCGCGAGGTCAAGGGGCCGTTCTGCACCTTGATGCTGAGGAATTCCAGATTTTCTTCATAGTTGGCGCTGGCGATGCTGTAAGCGCGCATGAGCGGCTTGCCATCCACTTCCAGACCGATCATTACAAAGTGCCCATTATGAAAACGCAGGGCGGCGTCGCGGGTGGTGGTAAATGAGAACAATGTGTCGTTCCAGTGGTGGACGCTGAGCACTTGTTCGGTATTGAAAGCTGCCATGATAGTTGTCGTATAAAGGGGCAAAAGAGCCCGGATAAGTAAGCAAATATTTGACCATTGTACCGAGTTCCCCAGGTAAATCTATGCTCATTCAGCAATACGATTTGATCGCAATCAGGACTTACCATTAAGTTTTGGAAGCCGCTATTTCCCTGGCTTGGCAGGTCTGCTCCCCTGGTTTTGGGCTGATGGCCGCGCTGGCGCCTAAATAGCTCTTGCCTAGTTTCTGCATACGTTTGATAATCATTCACATTTTCCGGCTTCTTCGCTATTTTCGCCTGTTTTTGGAGTGTTGATGATGCGCTTTAATCTTCGTAATCGTGCCTTGACCCAGGCCTTGTTATTGTCCGCTCTGGGCACCATGTCGATGGCTGCCTTTGCCTCTGGCGAAGTCAATATCTACACAACACGCGAACCTGGCTTGATCACTCCCCTGCTGGAGACCTTCAGCAAAGACACGGGCGTGAAGGTCAACACGGTGTTCGTCAAAGATGGCTTGATCGAGCGGGTGAAAACCGAAGGCGATAAATCCCCAGCCGATATTTTGATGACGGTGGACATTGGCAACCTGTTGGATTTGGTAGAAGCCGGTATTACCCAGCCGGTCCACTCTGTTGAACTGGACAGCGCCATCCCCGCCAATCTGCGCGGTGCGGACAATCAGTGGTACTCCCTGTCCCTGCGTGATCGCGTGGCGTATGTGGCCAAAGATGTGGATGTGAAGAGCATCCACTACGAAGATTTTGCTGACCCTAAATGGAAAGGCAAAGTGTGTATCCGCTCCGGTCAGCACCCTTACAACACCGCTTTGGTCGCAGCGATGATTGCGCACAATGGCGCAGAAGCAACTGAACAGTGGCTGCGTGGCGTGAAAGACAATTTGGGTCGTAAGGCCGCTGGCGGTGATCGTGATGTAGCCCGCGATATTCTGGGTGGCATTTGTGATGTGGGTATCGCCAATGCCTACTACGTGGGCCGCATGAAGAACGCCGAACCCGGTACCGATGCCTACAAATGGGGTGAAGCTATCAATGTGGTACGTCCTACCTTTGCGGATGCCAAAGGCGGCGGTACACACGTGAACATCTCGGGTGCCGCCGTGGCTAAGCACTCCCCTAATAAAGACAATGCCGTCAAACTGCTGGAGTATCTGGTTTCCGAGAAAGCCCAGAGCCTCTACGCCAAGGCCAATTATGAATACCCCGTGCGCGCGGGTGTAGAACTGGACCCGGTAGTGGCCAGCTTTGGTGCGATGACCATTGACTCTTTGCCGCTGACTGAAGTCGCCAAACATCGCAAGCAAGCCAGTGAATTAGTGGATAAAGTTGGCTTCGATAACTAAAATCGCCCTACTCTTTTTCTACGACCGCCAGCTTTGAGGAATCAGAGCGGCGGTCGTCGCGCATTTAAGCGCTGGTAATACCTAGCTTCTAATAATGTCCCTTTTTCGTCGTCTGCCCCTTTGGTCTTTGGCTGCTGCATTGATTGCTCTTGTGGTGGCAGCACCTGTGATTACGCTGCTGACTTACGCGTTAGGCGGCTCGACCGAGCATTGGTCGCACCTGTTTCAGTTTGTGCTTCCCCAAGCCATGAGCAATACCTTGCTGCTGCTCTTGGGGGTAGGCGTAGTGGTCAGCTGTTTGGGGGTGGGGTCAGCCTGGCTGATTACTGCCTACGAGTTTCCCGGACGGCGTGTGTTGCAATGGGCCTTGCTCTTGCCGCTGGCGGTACCCACCTATATTGTGGCCTTTGCCTATCTGGATCTGCTGCATCCGATTGGCCCGATTCAGTCAGTCATCCGTTATGTCTTGGGCTATAGCAGTCCACGCGAATTTCGCCTGCCTGACTTGCGCTCTTTGGGCGGTGCCATTTTTTTGCTGGGTTCTGTGCTCTATCCCTATGTGTATCTGAGTACGCGAGCGATGTTTGCCACTCAATCGGCCAGCTTGCTGGAAGCAGCGCGCATTATGGGTGAGTCGGGTCGCAGCGTATTTTTCCGTGTGGTGTTGCCGATGGCTCGCCCTGCGATTGCAGTGGGTGTCAGTTTGGCCCTGCTGGAAACCTTGAACGATATTGGCGCCTCCGAATTCCTGGGCGTGCAGACCTTAACCGTATCCATTTACACCACGTGGGTGACGCGCTCCGATTTGGCGGGGGCTGCGCAAATTGCGGTGTCCATGCTTTGTCTGGTGGCTGCGCTGATCAGTATCGAGCGTTATGGCCGTCGCCGTCAGTCCTATTCCAGCAATCAGCGCTCGGAACCGATACGCCCCACAAAGTTGAAAGGCTCAGCAGCCTGTATCGCCATTGCCTTGGGCGTGGCACCGGTTGTGGTGGGCTTTGTAGCCCCTTCTTTGTACTTGCTCAATGAAAGCATCAAGCATGTGATGCAGACTGGCGGCTTATCGGCCCAATTGCTGAGCAGCGCCTGGAACACCTTATATATTGCAGCGCTGGCTACCATTGCTACCCTGTCCTGTGGTTTGATCGTGGCTTGGGCTGCTCGTGCGGTGCGTTCAGGAAGCAAACCTCGCCTGGCTCGGTTCCTGGCGGGTGTCAGTAGTCTAGGCTACGCCATTCCGGGTACGGTCTTAGCGATTGGCCTGCTGACGCCCTTGGTGATGTTCGACTCTTTTTACAATCAGCTCTTGTCCTGGTTTGGGATCTCGTCCACCGGTTTGTTCCTGATGGGCTCGACCTTGGCCTTGGTGCTGGCTTACACCCTGCGGTTTTTAGCCATTTCGGTTGGCGGTATCGAGGCCGGTTTGGCACGTATCCCCTCCTCGCTGGAACAGGCTTCCCGCTTACTGGGTGAAACACCGGCTGGCACGCTGAAACGCGTGCATTTGCCCTTGTTACGGCCCGCCATGGGTGCGGCTGCTTTATTGATTTTTGTGGATGCCATGAAGGAGCTGCCAGCGACCTTGTTGCTGCGCCCGATGAACTTTGAAACCTTGGCAACCTGGTTATATGCAGAAGCCGCTCGTGGGACCTATGAAGAAGGCGCAGTGGCTGCCTTGGCCATTGTTCTGGCTGGATTGATCCCCGTTATTTTATTGGCACGTACTCAATTGATGGCCTCTGGCCCACGCGCATCATGAACGATTTTCTGGATTTGCAAGCGATCACTCTGTCCTATGAAACGTCTGAAGGCTTTCGACCTGTCGTAGACCAGCTCAGCTTGCAGGTACCCCAAGGGGAAATTGGCTGTTTACTGGGGGCATCGGGCTGCGGTAAAACCACGGTCTTACGAGCCATTGCCGGTTTCGAGCCCTTGCGTGAAGGGCGCATTCTACTTAATGGCCACGTGCTGTCTGCCGTATCTCAACAAGTGCAGCCCGAACATCGACAAGTTGGCATGATGTTTCAGGATTACGCCCTCTTTCCTCACTTGACGGTGGAGAAAAACGTGGGCTTTGGCCTGCGCAAATGGGACAAAGGCGAGCGGCAGGCCCGTGTTCTGGAGATGCTGGAACTGGTGGACTTGGCTCGTTTGGCGCAGCGTTATCCGCATGAGTTATCCGGTGGTCAGCAACAGCGTGTGGCCTTGGCGCGGGCTTTGGCTCCCAAACCTTCTTTGCTCTTGTTGGACGAGCCTTTCTCCAATCTGGATGTAGATACGCGCGAACGTCTGGCTTTCGAGGTGCGCGATATCCTTAAACGCGCAGGTATTACCGCCATTCTGGTGACGCATAACCAGGCTGAAGCTTTTGCCATTGCCGACCGCATCGGGGTGATGCAGGCCGGCAAGATCATTCAGTGGGATACGCCTTACAGCCTGCACCATCGCCCAGTGAATGATTTTGTGGCGGACTTTATCCGTCGGGAAGCGATTATGGCGCAACGGGCTCAGGCTTTTCTACGCGGTGAGCAGACGGAGTCGTAATAACAGAACACGATGCGTTCCTCTGCTTCAGGCTGCACTATTACGCTTGCTCTGTGTCTGGGTCGCGGTACTAGCTATGTGCCTCAAGCCGTCAAGAGGGCCGGTTTGAGCATCATCCAGATTGCCATCGACACCATCATCAGGTTTTCTGTCAGGGACACAAAACCCAAGGGAACATTGCTGTCTGCACCTACGCAAGCGCATTTCAGTTCGCGCTTGTCGATATAGACGGCCTTAAAGACAGAGACCGAACCTATCGCCCCGATGAACAAAGCAAGTGGTACGGACAGCCACATCATCACCCCTGCAATCATCAAGATCCCGGCCAGTGCTTCGCCAAAAGGATATAGATAGGCGTAACGAACCCAGCGCTGTGCCAGCAAGTCGTAGTTCAGGAACATGGTGGCAAAACTATCTACATCTTTCAGTTTCTGCACCGCCAATAAACACATGGCAATGGCAATGAACCACTCGATCGCCTGAATCAGCACAATTTGGCCGAACGCGGCCCAGGAAACCGCCAAAGCCATGAATGCCGCCATGACAAACAAGGCAATCACAGGGGCGTAAGTAAGGGCATCCTTGTCTTTGATCTGACCGCCGAAGTACTCGACCAGTTCGTCATAACCCCCAATCCTTTGCCCATCAATAAAAGTCTGGGGAGTGGTGCTGACCTGATGCTTGGCTTTGAAGGCCTCAATTTCTTCCCGGTTTCTGAGCCAGTGATCCTCCAGCTCGTAGCCCTTACGTTTAAGTAGCGCGCGTGCTTTAAGACCATAGGGGCAGAGATGGTCTGCAGTCACCATGCGATAAAGCTCGGCGCGTTTGGCAGTATGTGTAGCCATATGCGATTCCTTTGACGTGATGCTGGTTGCTATATGCCCTCCCCAGGCGTTGATGAAAACGCTTATCTCACACCCTAGACCAGCCGGCTTGAGCGAGCAGTAAGCAGGTGTAGTGATTTAGTAGTGTTCGTGATTGGCTGCCTGTGTATTGCTGCGCTGCTCAGAGGGCGCAAAGCGCATCAAGATCGGCAAGGCCAAGACTGTTGCGGCTGTCAGGATTAGCAAGGTATTGAGTCCGGCTAGCGAGACCTCCTGGTCACCCAAAATAAAGGCTGGAATTGCCAGGGCGATAAAGCTGCCGATGTGGTTGACGGTCGTTTGCAATGCCATGAAACGGCCCCGCTGAGCTGGGCTCGGATAGCTGGCGCTGTGGGCACTGGCGCAAACCAGCCGGGTATAGGTCCCAGCCATAAATACGATCATGAATCCTTGCGCCGTGGCCCAACCTAGAGCCAGCAAGATCAGAGACAGGAATAAAATCAGTGTTCCTAGGTCGGCCACGACTATCTCCCCCCATTTCTTGATGCCTATCGCGCACAGGCGCGAAGCCATCAAGGCGGCAGCCCCACCCAGAATAAAAATGATCGGCATTTGGCTTAGCTGCATGTCGTAGCGCAGTGCCAATACGGGAATCAGTACTGGGATCAGCAGTAGCGAACCTGCTTGAGCGATAGCAGGCAAGCTGAGCCAGCGCAAGGCGTCGTTACCCAAAGCTCTGTTCGGTATTTGATCCGTCGTCTGTGAGTGGGCAGGTAGAAAGAAATGCGCCAATACGCCCGCAAGCAAGCAAAGTCCGGCCAGAAGCAGCAAGGCAGTACGCCAACCCAGATTCACAGCAATGAACAAGGTAGCGGGTATGCCTGCAATGCTGACTAAGGCGAAGGCGCTAACCACAATGGCAATCGCGTCTAAGCGTTGTTCGGCATTCATGCCCTTGAGCAGCAAGGTCATGGCCGCACTCATTAAAAAGCCACCCAATAGGCCAGCCCCCAGACGTAGCACAAGAAAGAGCACAAAGTCTGAGCCAAGGGCTCCCAAGGCGGTCAATAAGGCAAGTAAGCACAAGGCTAAAAGCAGTAAGGGCTTCAAGGGGGCTTTGTGCATCCACCGAGCTGCCAAGACACCCGATAAGGCGGCCGCTCCCATATACACAGAGGCGGCATAACCGGCGTACGCGGGAGGAACGTCAAAATCCACGGCCATCCATACAAATAAAGGAGTGAGCGCCATGAACTCCAATGCATGTACAAACTGGATGAATGAAACGGCCCGAGCCTGTAGCCGGGGACGCAGAACTTCAGATGCAGACATAGTGATCGCCGTAAAGAAACAAGGCTCTAGCCTACTTCTTCACGGTTTTGATATGTAGTCTCTATAATTTTAATGTTTATTTATCAAAACCGGGATAAATGCGATGACGCCTCAGCTAAATCTGAATGCTTTACGGGTGTTTGTTCAAGTGGCGGAAAGTGGCAGTTTCACGGCTGCTGCCCAGGTACTGGATTTACCAACCTCAAATGTCAGCCGTTATGTCGCCCAGCTGGAGCGGCAAGTGGGTCAGCGACTGTTGGAGCGCAGTTCCCGGCAATTACGTCTAACCAGCGTAGGCCAAGGTCTGTTTGATACGGTGCAACCTTGGTGGGGAGCCTTGAAGCAGGCTGAACAGGATCTGCTTGATCAGCGCACGCGCCTGTCGGGACGTTTGCGAATTTGTATCCCCTCGGAAGTGGGTCCGGTTTTATTGGCAACGGTGTTGGCAGATTTTGCAGCGCAGCATCCTGATCTCGAACTGCATTGCCAGACCAATCTGGAAGGCACTAAAGTGCTGACGAAAGATTTTGATCTGGCCTTGTTAATGTGTCGAGGCGCTTTGCCAGATAGTAATTTGGTCGTGCAGGAACTGTATTCTTTTGATTGTCAGGTCGTGGCTGCACCCACCTTGATTGAACAGTACGGCATGCCTGCTCACTTGGCAGAGCTGGAGCATTTACCTTGTATTACAACGGACACGGCTTTGGATGGCCAAGCCTGGCAGTTTGTGCTGCCCGACGGAAATTTCCAGATTTTGAATGTACCTAGCCGGTTTCGCGTCAATAGCGGTTTATTGGCTGGCGCTGGAGCGGTCAAAGGCTTGGGCTTTGCGATCTTGGCGCAGCAAGGTTGTCAAAAAGAAATTGACCAAGGACGCTTGGTCCCCGTTCCCTTGCCCTTGCCGCCTGCGCCCCTGCGTCTGGTGTTGGCTTATACGCATCGACGGCACTTGTCGAACTCGGCACGTGCATTGATTGATTATTTAAAGACGCAGCGTGATCGTTGCGCCCTGCCCGGTTGGTGGACGCCAGAAGGAAATCGTGGCGCGACGTAGGTTTTCTTACCGCTACCCCCACATCGCAAGCGATTGCCTCAAACGGTGACAGCAGGCTTAACCATATCAATATGCGGGATACCGTCCTCGTTGTATATGTCGCCTACAGGCTCAAAGCCTAAAGAACCATAGAACCTCTGCAAGTGTGCCTGAGCTCCGATGCGAATGCCTGCGCCGGGATAGTGAGCTTCAGTAAAGCGAATGGCTTCGGCCACCAGGGCATAGCCAATTTTCAGGCTTCTGAATTTGGCCAGCGTCAGGACACGCCCAATGGATGGCTGCTCATATTTCAGGCCGGGTTTAACGACGCGGGTATACGCGGCCAGTTCTCCATCTTTAAGCACCGACAGATGCCAGGAATGCAAATCCAGCCCATCTACCTCTTGATAGGCGCAGGCCTGCTCCACCACAAACACCGCCTCCCGGGCCTGGATGATTGTGTACAGTTCCCGCGTGGACAGATCGTCCAGCTGCTTCCATTGAAAAACCAGATCCATCTTTACGTCCATGACGATAGTAATTTATTGACTGCGTATGGTAATCGTTTAACCGGTGGGTGCAAGTACTCAAAACACTGGCCTGTGTCTGTTGTACCAAGGCTAATGTTGATGTCAATGACCGATATCGTGCATACAGTGTCGCTGCGCAGGCAATAAAAAGAGCGGCCCGAAAGCCGCTCTTTTTGATCGTGCTGGCAGTAAGTACCAGTGCCTTCAATCTTACAGGCTGTAGTACATATCGAACTCAACCGGGTGCGGAACCATACGCAGACGGGAGATTTCGGCTTGTTTTAGCTCGATGAAAGCATCCAGCATTTCATTGCTGAACACACCGCCACGGGTCAGGAATTCGCGATCTTTGTCCAGAGACTCGATGGCTTGTTCCAGCGACACACAAACGGTTGGGATTTTCGCATCCTCTTCGGGCGGCAGATCGTACAAGTTCTTGTCGGCTGCATCGCCGGGGTGAATCTTGTTCTGTACACCGTCCAGACCGGCCATCATCAAGGCCGAGAAGGCCAGGTATGGATTGGCCATTGGATCAGGGAAGCGGGCTTCCACACGACGTGCCTTGGGGTTGCTGACGTAAGGAATGCGGATCGAGGCCGAACGGTTACGGGCGGAGTACGCCAGTTTGACCGGAGCTTCAAAATGCGGAACCAGACGCTTGTAGGAGTTGGTCGTGGGGTTGGTGATGGCGTTCAGGGCACGGGCGTGCTTGATGATGCCGCCAATGTAGAACAGCGCGAACTCGGACAGGCCA
>SMEP01000248.1_pt1 | contig 15161 bp, 14 predicted proteins | sample 2456231 | NCBI WGS metagenome assembly SMEP01 (sample SAMN10132595, study PRJNA489261) | soil metagenome | isolation source: day1 control-silty clay loam soil ammended with raw manure from dairy cow... | place: USA | collected 2015-05-15
CAGACCGCTTTGCAGATTCTTGCCGATCTGGTCAAACGGAATCGCCGAAATCTTGGTGACGATATCACTGACCTGTTCTTGCAGACGGTCGAAATCACCTGCAATAACTGGCACGATCAAGGGTTTGGCATTCTCGTCAAACTCAGCCCCAGGGGCCTTATCGAAGAACTCCAGAGCAATGTATTGCTGGCCGGTAATCAGGCTGGCGGGACGCAACTGACCGCGTAGACCACGTTCCACCATAGGTTTGAACAAGGCAATGACGGGATCTTTTTCATCGAGCTGCCCCTGAACCACCCGCTCGTACAAACGACCAAAGCGCTGCGGATAGATACGGGCTTTAACCAAGGCAAAGAAACGTTTGCGCTCGAAGTCAAACTCCAGATCCACATCGTAAACCTGGCCTAACTCCAGGCCGCGGAATTCGATCTTGGAACCTGGCACCAAACCGCGCACGGATTGATGGAAATGGAATCGCAGCTCAACCGCCGGACCATCCGGCTCGGCCATGGCGCGTTCTTCGGTGGGGAAAAGCTCGTACTGCGCATCCGCCACAGCCACGTCCATAGACTCGCCTTCCATCTGATCAAAGGCCAAGCCGCCTGCCAGCGCCGACACCAGGGAATGGGTACGCACATTAAAACCGGTGGAATCCAGGGACATATTGACCCCACTGACGTTCCAAAATCGCGAACCCTGGGTCACAAACTTGTCGTTGGGGGCATCCACAAACACCTGCACACGTACCCCGTCACCCTTGTCGTTCAGCTCGTAACTGCTAACTTGCCCCACCTGGATACCCTTGTAATACAACGGTGAACCCAGATCTAGGGAACCCAATGCAGGCGCTGTCAGCACATAGCGTTTCCCAGTCCGGCCGCTCGTAACCTCTGGAGGGCTTTCCAAACCGACAAACTCCAGTTGCTCGGCCTTTTTATTCACCTCAAACGGTGCATCCACTCCGATATAAACACCGGACAACAAGGTGCCCAGGCCCGACACGCCACTTAATCCCAAGCGCGGACGAACGACCCAAAAACGCGCGTCTTCTTGTGTAATGAATTCTGAGCCATCGCGCTCCAACTGCGCCGTCACCAGAACACCCTTACGGTCAGGGGTGACCTGAATATCAGAGATCGTGCCTACATTCACATCGCGATAACGCAGTTTGGTTTGGTCCACCGCCAGCCCCTCTGCCGAATCAAAACTGATCGTGATGCGAGGGCCGGTCAACATCCAATTGCGCAGCACTAAAGACGCCCCCACCAGGGCGGCGGCAATGGGCAAGATCCATATCCAGGAAAAACGGGATCGCTGGGAGGGAACCAGCCTGGGCTGCGCTGGCTCGGTCAGAGCGTCAGGCTGATTAGTTGTTGAATCGTGCACCTTATTTCCTTCAGGAAGTCGCCTGCGAGGCAGGCCGAGACGGCTTATGTTGCGGTTCTACTGTATTTTTTTGATCGGTGCCCTGATCCCAACCGTGGCGCGGATCGTAGCTAATCGCAGCCAGCATGGTCAGGACCACCACGATGCCAAAGCTAAGCGCTCCCGCACCCGGAATAATCTGTGACAAGCCAGGGAAGTTAGCCAAAGCGGCCATTAAGACCACCACAAAGACATCCAGCATGGACCACTGACCGATCAGCTCGACCATGTCGTAAATACGATTACGTTGACGTTGCACGGCATTGCCACGCCAACGCCGCCCCAACAGCAAAACAATCAAGGCCATCAGCTTAGTGATCGGCACCACAATACTGGCAACAAAAACGATCAGGGCTAAATCCCAAGAGCCTAACTGCCAAAGTTGAATGACGCCACCCAAAATAGTATGGGCACTGGTACCCATAATGCTGCGTAATTCCATCACAGGCAGCACGTTGGCAGGAATATAAAAGACGCAGGCCGTTAAGACCAGAGCGGCAACGCGAGGACGGCTATTGGGTTTGCGTTTATGCACTGTCGCACCACAGCGCTCACAGTCACTATTGTGACTGGATTGCACAAAACCGCAGTGGGTACAGGCACTCCAGGACGGGTTGTCTTTTAAGGTTTGTTTGTCGGACATCGGGACCAAGTCCCGATCCTCGGCCCAATGCCAGAGACGGTGTGCCGTAATACGGCTCAAGCCCGTCAGCAGGAAAGTCAGCGCAAAAAAGGCATACAAACCCGGTGCTACCGTCAAATGCCCTATCCCGGCAAACTTCACAATCGCGACCAAAACGCCCAAAAACAGCACTGCTGTCATGGACCAGTGTTCCAGATAGCCAAGCACGCGCAAGCCGAAGCCAAAATCTCCAGGCAGTGGGCGCTCTCTGGCCACCAGACCCAAACCCCAGAACTGGAAAACAAGCTGAAACAAAGGCAGCCAAAATCCCACCAAACCGGCCATCACCGACAGCCCCCAATATCCCTGCTGCCAGATCAGCAACAAGGCTTTGGGGAATGTTGGGGAGACCGTTTTACCCGCCATGCTTAGATGAACGACAGGGAACAAATTGGCAATCAGGAAGAGCACGAAAACCGCCAGAACCAGCGCTTGCCATTCACGAGGCGAAAAGCGGCTGTGGCGGTAAAGTTCGGTATCGCAACGCACACAACGAGCGAGCCCCGCTCTTTGAACGGGGACTCGCTCGTGTACGGTGTCACAGTGCGTACAGACGATTAGGGGGCGCGATGCCCTCACGGCTTAGTCGACTAATTCCGGCTCGGGACGTGACGAGGCTTTGCGGCCGGGTTCATCAGGTCCAGACGAAGGATATTCCAATACCACTTCGCCGTTTTCGTCCAAATCCACTTCGACCTGTCCACCATCCACCAAGCGACCGAACAGCAGCTCGTCTGCCAAGGCACGACGAATCATGTCCTGAATCAGCCTGTGCATGGGTCGGGCACCCATGGCCGGATCAAAGCCCTTGGCAGCCAAGTGCTCGCGCAAGGCATCCGAGAAAGACACTTCGACACGTTTTTCGTGCAACTGGTTTTCCAGCTGCATCAGGAACTTGTCGACAACACGCAGGATAATGTCGCGCGACAGGGACGCGAAACCAATAATTGCATCGAGGCGGTTACGGAACTCCGGAGAGAAGTGACGCTTGATGTCCTGCATTTCATCACCCGAGCGCTGGGGCTGGGTAAAGCCAATACTGGTCTTGTTCAGCGCCTCTGCACCGGCATTGGTGGTCATGATCAGGATGACGTTACGGAAATCTGCCTTGCGGCCGTTGTTATCCGTCAAAGTCCCATGATCCATTACCTGCAGCAGAATATTGTAGACGTCTGGGTGAGCCTTTTCGATTTCGTCCAGCAGCAACACGCAATGCGGCTGCTTAGTGACGGCCTCGGTCAGCAAACCACCCTGATCAAAACCAACATAGCCAGGAGGGGCACCGATCAGGCGCGATACAGTGTGACGCTCCATGTATTCGGACATATCAAAACGCAGCAGTTCTACACCCAGCACAAAGGCCAACTGACGCGCCACTTCGGTTTTACCCACGCCGGTCGGGCCGGAGAACAGGAAGGAACCAATAGGCTTGTCCGGTAAACCGAGACCGGAGCGCGCCATTTTGATAGCGGCCGCCAAGGCATCAATTGCTACGTCTTGACCAAACACCACCGATTTCAGATCGCGAGCCAACGTAGCCAACTTGTTGCGGTCATCACTGGATACCGTCTGGGGCGGAATACGCGCAATGCGCGACACCGTTGCCTGTATATCAGTTTTACCAATAACCTTTTTCTGCTTGGAGCGTGGCAGCAAACGCTGCGCAGCACCGGCCTCGTCGATCACGTCGATGGCCTTATCGGGTAGAAAACGGTCGTTGTGGTGTTCTTCAAAATTGGCTTTCAGCCCACGCAGAATCTGAATGGTCTGCTCCACCGTAGGCTCGGCCACATCAATTTTCTGAAAGCGACGCGACAAGGCATGGTCTTTCTCAAAAATTCCGCGGTATTCCGAATAGGTGGTTGCACCCAGACACTTCAACTGCCCTGAGGACAGCGCGGGCTTGAGCAGATTGGACGCATCCAAAGTTCCGCCCGAAGCCGAACCGGCTCCGATCAGGGTATGGATCTCGTCAATAAACAAAATGGACTGTGCCGTTTCCTTGAGCTGTTTAAGCACTGCTTTCAAGCGCTGCTCAAAATCGCCCCGATACTTGGTACCGGCCAACAAAGCGCCCATATCCAAGGCATAGACCCGGGCTTCGCTCAGGATCTCGGGGATATCCCCACGTTGAATACGCAGTGCCAGCCCTTCGGCAATGGCCGTTTTACCCACACCGGCTTCACCCACCAGCAAAGGATTGTTCTTGCGGCGACGGCACAGGACTTGGATAACACGCTCAACTTCCTTTTCACGGCCAATCAAAGGGTCGATTCGACCCAGGCTGGCTTCGGTGTTCAGGTCGGTAGCGTACAAATCCAATGGAGACTTCTGAGCGTCCGAACGGGTATCGGCTTCGGCGGCAGCCGAGGCTTTAGGTGGTTCGGGTGCAGCGGGCTCTGGATTGGCTTTGGTGATGCCATGCGAGAGGAAATTGACCACATCCAGGCGTGAGACGCCTTGTTGCTGCAAGTAATAAACAGCGTGCGAGTCTTTTTCCCCGTACATCGCCACCAGCACATTGGCGCCGGACACCACGTTTTTACCGGAGTTACTGGACGATACGTGCATGATGGCACGTTGAATCACACGCTGAAAACCCAGCGTAGGCTGGGTATCGACCTCGCCTTCGCCAGGAAAGGTGGGCGTGTTTTCGTTGATGAATTTACGCAAATTCTGGCGCAGTGCATCAATATCGGCAGCACATGCTTTCAACACTTCCAAGGTGGAGGCGTTATCGAGCAGGGACAACAGCAGATGCTCTACCGTGATGAATTCATGGCGCGCGGCACGAGCCTCGACAAAGGCCATGTGTAGACTGACTTCAAGTTCTTCGGAGATCATGCTTCCTCCTACACGGCAAGAGTAAAACTAGGGGTTAAGACTATTCTATGACTAATTTGCCTGATCTGAACAATACGGTAAACCATTAAATGGTCAAGCATCAGGCACCGGCTCCATCACACACTGCAAAGGGTGCTGTCGTGACTGCGCCAGTTGTCGCACAATTTCCACCTTGGTGGCCGCAATATCTCGCGGATACACCCCGCAGACAGCCCGACCCTCGTAATGTACTTTAAGCATAAGCTGTTCGGCCTGCTCGGGGGTTTTGGAAAACACCCGCTCCAGTATATTCACCACAAACTCCATGGGTGTGTAGTCATCGTTCAGCAAGATGACCTGATACATGGGTGGTGGGGCAAGCCGCGCGGATTGGCGCTCTACCGTTGTGGCGCCTTGCTTATCGATCTCAATGGCCATAATACAGAACTAGGTGCTTTCCATAGGTTGACTGGGGGGAACAAAATTCAGCATCATCCGACTGATCGTGTCAACTTCACAGTAAAAAATGAGGTGCCGCGATCAAAGGCCCAGGGAGGGGCCGAAAAAAGTATCAACCATACACTAAGTTGAGAGGCAGCAAGCATGTCGGAAAATACCACCACCGCAGGTACTGGAGACAATCAAAAACTATCCGGGACCGTTAAGTGGTTCAATGACGCCAAGGGATTTGGATTCATCACGCCCGATAACGGCGGCGAAGATCTCTTCGCTCATTTTTCATCCATCCAGATGAACGGGTTCAAGACCTTGAAGGAAGGCCAAAAAGTTTTATATGAAGTCGCCCAAGGCCCTAAAGGCAAGCAGGCACTTAATATTACTGCGCCTTAGTATCTCTTGCGCTCTCGATTCTAACAAAAGCAGGTTCGCAACACACATGCAGTATCGCACTACGACTACGGGGCCTGCGCGCCCTGTTTTTTTTACCTGTCTCCTGGCGGCGCTTTTTATCAGCGCCCCAGCCCAGGCGGATGAAACTCTTCCCACCCTGACACTAAGCCTGGGTTCCAAACAGATCCAGGCCGAAGTGGCCGATACCGACGAGACTCGTGCCCAAGGCTTGATGCATAGAGAAAGCCTGGCTCCCGATCACGGCATGTTATTTGTCTTCGAGCACACCGGAACGCCTTGCTTCTGGATGAAGAATACACCCTTGCCGCTGGATATTGCCTTCATTACCGATGAGGGCATGATCAGCAATATCGAAGCCATGCAGCCCTTTGATCTTCAGTCACACTGCCCTGTGCAACCTGTACGCTATGCCTTGGAGATGGAGCAAGGCTGGTTCAAGCAAGCAGGCAAGCAAGCCGGTGAACGTATTACCGGCCTGCCTGCCTCGCGACCTTAAGTTAGACGTTAGACGCGTTCCAGAATCAAGGCTACGCCCTGCCCGACACCAATACACATGGTGCACAGGGCGTAACGCCCACCGGTGCGATGCAGCTGATTAATTGCAGCAATCGCCAAACGCGCACCACTGGCACCCAGCGGGTGGCCCAGAGCAATCGCACCCCCATTGGGGTTCACGCGAGGATCGTTATCAGCCAGGCCCAGCATACGGGTAACCGCCAAACCTTGAGCGGCAAACGCTTCGTTCAACTCGATCACATCCATTTGATCCAGTGTCAGGCCGGCCAAGGCCAGAACTTTCTGGCTGGCAGGCGCCGGGCCAATGCCCATGATGCGCGGCTCTACGCCAGCAAAAGCCATGGCCACCACACGAGCGCGTGGCGTCAGACCCTGGGCTTCAACGGTAGCCTTGTCCGCTACCAGCAGCGCACATGCGCCGTCATTCACACCGGAAGCATTTCCGGCTGTGACTGAACCATCAGCACGCACCACAGGTTTCAGACGAGCCAGCGATTCCATGGTGGTTGCACGAGGATGCTCGTCCTTGTCCACCACTATAGGGTCGCCCTTACGCTGGGGAATGAGCACCGGGGTAATTTCTTCAGCAAGAATGCCTGCTTCCTGGGCCGCCGCCGCACGCAGCTGACTGTTCAAGGCAAACACGTCCTGATCTTCGCGGGACACATTGAATTGTTGAGCCACGTTCTCAGCCGTTTCAGGCATGGAGTCCACACCGTACTGCTCTTTCATTGCTTTGTTGATGAAGCGCCAGCCAATCGTAGTGTCGTAAATGCCTGCATTACGGGAGAACGCTGTTTCAGCCTTGCCCATCACAAAGGGAGCGCGGCTCATGCTCTCTACGCCACCTGCCAGGATGAAGGAGGCGTCACCAGCACGAATAGCACGAGCAGCCGAACCGATGGCATCCAGGCCAGAACCACACAACCGGTTCAAGGTCACGCCGGGCACATCCACAGGCAAACCCGCCAGCAGCGCCGACATACGGGCCACGTTGCGGTTGTCTTCACCCGCCTGGTTGGCACAACCGTACATCACATCATCCAGCTTGCTCCAATCGACTTGTGGATTACGCTTCATCAGCGCGGCAATAGGCACCGCCCCCAGATCATCTGCTCTCACAGCGGACAGCGAACCACCATAACGTCCGAAAGGCGTACGAATTGCGTCACAAATAAAGGCATCCTGACTCATGAAAATCACCCCGATAACTTGAATAAAATCACGCAAGAGCGCAAGAAATAACGCTCATGAGCTACTCAGTTGATAGTAGCGCTTGAGTGAAGAAGGTATTTTATCGATTCCAAACGCTGTCCGCTGAGTGGTCAATTTAGGTTTTTGTCTAATCGTAGTCTGAATGGGCTTGTGTCAGTCTCAATACTCTGCAAGCCAGGCTAGCAGCACAAGACATGTAAAGAACAGCAGGTAAAACAGGAAAAACCATCCCACACCAAATAGAACATTAGCGCAGGATTCAATCCCTATTTCTACGTGCTTGCGGCGCTTAGATACGCTCCGCTACACTCAGCGGCAGGGCAAACCAGCCACTTTGCCCCTCGTGCCGACGACACCCCAACAAGAAATTGCAACCGGCAAGCTTCACCCAAAGCCCCATGACCCTTGCTTCAAACCCGGCCCAGCGTATCACCTCTTTATACAGGTGCGAATGCGTATGACTACTACCGTACCCTGCATCAAGCTTCGGAGCATGCTGCAAATGGCCCCCTATTTAGCCATGCGCGGCGTGTCTGCCCTGGAGTTTTTTCAACGCCTGGGCATTTCCACCAATATTTTCCAGAATCCCGATATCTGGCTGCCGCGCGCTGCCTGTTTCAGCATTGCCAATGAAATGGCGGCCATCGCCCAAGACCCCTTCAGTGGTGCTTTTGTAGGCCACCTGACCGAAATACGGTCGCTAGGCGCGTGGGGGGACATGATTATGCGCTCCAGTAATATTGCCCAGGCCTGTACGTTGGCCGCCACCCATGCGGCCATGTTGCATCAAGGCGGCGAAGTCAAAATTGTGACTGAAGGCCGCCGTATCAAGATGATCCATCAGTTCACCGGCCAATACGAAGCCGACCCAGAGCAATTTATTCTAGGTAGCCTAGCGGTTCTACGTAAAGTCCCGCTCATGGCGGGCGACCCCACCGCGATCCGAGTCCATATCAAAGCATCAAGAAAGAAAGGCGATGCGGCCTTGGAGGAATGTCTGGGGCCGAATATCGTCACCCAAGCCCAATACAATATGGTCGAATTTGATCGCGACTTGATGGAGCGCCCACTGACTCACAGGCGGGATGAGGCCTGGAAGACCACCGAAGCCTTACACTCCACCATCAAAACGGCCGATGAACTACTGGTTAATATTGCCGATCAAGAGCTGGCTAAATTAGGGCCTATCTCAAAAACAGTCGGACTATCCGTGCGAACCTTGCAACGCAGACTCAAGTATTGCGGCGTGGACTTTGACGCACTACGGGACGAGACCCGCCGCAGCCAAGCCCTACTCTTGATCGCCAGCGGCCAATACACAGCAACTGAAATTGCCTATATGGTGGGCTATAGCGACCAGGCGCACTTTACGCGCGCCTTCAAACGCTGGACAGGGAGCACGCCCTCCCGTTATCCAGAGCTGGACGCCTCTCGCAGGCACTAAGAAAGCGGCGTGGCTCACGCCTCTACAGATTGCAACAGCAACAAAACACAACGCTAATTTGGGAACAGAAAAGTCACCCCAGCACGCACGCCCCAACCACGAGGACCGTTATCGGGAGCCGACGCCCAGTAACGCGCACCCAATTGAAAGCTGACGGGCTGTGCGCCAATCTTCACCAGTTTCGACACCGTGAAATTCACCGGCACAGCCCATTCCTTCTCCTTCCAGTCGTAGGAACTTTCGGTATCGACGCCAAAGGTCCACGCAGTGGGCGTGGTATGAGACACGAAGGGCTGCATGAAGGTGGCGCTAACATCCTTGCGATCACGATTGCCTGCAAACGACCAGATGTGATTCGTCAGCAAACCATATGTCCAACCGCCATCTTGCTTGAGCAAAACCGCGCTAGGCCCGGCGCCCCATTTTTTCCCGCCCAGCATGGAATCCGTTGCCGAAGGCAGCACCAGGGCTGGCCCGGCACCCCAGATCAAACCACCCGACGTAGGCTCTTTAGGCGACAGGAAGAAACTTTGGGTGATATCACCCAAACCAGACTGACTACCCGAGCGGCCCGCCATATTATGCTGATCGATAATCGGTACAATCGTACGAGAGATCAGGTTCCAATCCTGATTGACTGAAATGGGAACTACCGGCTGGATATTCAATACCGAGCGGTAGCCGTCTTCGGAGCCATAGCCCGAGTCGTAGTTATATTGAAAAGGCACGCTAATCATTGCGGCTACCGGGTTAGCCAACTGCTTGGCCAGCCCCGCCTCCTCCGCATGGCCAATGCCCACTAAGCCCACTGAAATCAAGCCGAACATCATTGTGCTGTACTTCATGTCATCTCCCTCTTTTTTAATAATGGACCGCTAGAACAACCCTTTTCGGTTTGAATCAGAAGCGGTAAGTCAGCCCCAGGATCGGGCCTTTCTGGATGACATCAAACACGAAACCATCCTTGCTATAGTCCACCCCCTGCATGCGATAAGCCGCTGTCAAAGACAGGTTCTTCTGCACCTGGTAACCAAAGCCGGCTGCTACGTCCCAGTCCAGATCTGCCTGTCCGGCACCCACGGCTCCCCAGCCCATTAAGTAAGCTTTATCGCTCAGAAAGTAATTGCCACGCACACCAGCCACCGCATCTACCCAGGTGGCACTATCCCGGCGATTCAAACCGTCTAGGACGCCACCTTGAAAACGCATCGTAGTTTTGACGTTCCAGACACGTGCACCTGCCATGACATCCAGATAACTGCGCCCGGATTGGTAGAGCGTGTAGCCGCCCGCCAATAGAGCCGAGAACGCCTCTGATGTCACCCCAAGCTTTTCCGCCAGCACTCCTCGTGGTGTGGCGTTCTTCAATGAAGTCTTGGTATAGGAAAGGTCTCCCAAAATGCTGTATCGCCCCCGTCGGGCTTCCACAATGCCCATAAAAGCAAAATCCAGCTCATTAAAAATTTGCCCGAAGTCAGACTTCATCTCTGCGGGTGGAAGGTTGAACTGCCCGGATGTCCCTTGAATACCCGCCATCCAAAAATAGGGGCTGACGCTGAACTGCCAAGACGAATCGTCATCCGCATGCTCACTCACCGTGGCAGTGGGTGGCATCGTCGGCGGTTGGGCACAAGCAACCCCTGGGCTCGCCCACAGCGCCGCCAACACAGGTCCTGCAATTGAAATTTTCATGATTTTCACCTTAATAAGGCTCCGGCCTTTGTTGCGACGCGCACGCAAGATCACGCTGACCGCCTCTGTTCGGCTGCCAACCTGTACAAAAAGGGGACTGATCAATGCCCTGAGGACAGCGCGGCCAACTCCGCCGCGCAGTTAAGCGGCTCATTACCTGGAATGGCTTTGGCTTGCGCCAACTCGTCCCGGGCCGCCTGCACATCCGCCAGAAAAGCGGCGTCGCTTTGCAGACGAGCCACGGTGGCCGCCCCCATCACGCGACCTGCATCCACATCGCTTTGCCAATGCGCATTGCAAACCACTCGGCTTTGGCCAAAAGACAGACCTCTGGCCAAGAGTTCATTGCTACGTTCGGGGCTGATTTGTGCCAGCACCAATGCCCAGGCCCAACCCGCAGCGGTATGTCCAGACGGATAAGAGCCATCATGGCGCAGCACCTCCTCGTCGCCCGGCGTGCACGTTCCTTCCTCGTGCAAGGCAAAGGGCCTCACCCGCTGATATTTGTTCTTCACCCCATAGGTGGATAAACCCGCATCAGTCAGCAAACGCTGCATCATTTGATAGATAACAGGTGTCCCTGACTGATCAATCCGAACACCCAAAGCACAGGAGTAATTCTGAGCAGGTCGAGGAAAAACCAGGTCCGCATCCTGGCCGGCCAACATCCAGCGCTCCGACTCTTTAATAGCCAAAGCAGCCTGACGAGCCTCCTCATCGCGAGCAAATGCCGCACTCTCTTTAGCCGGTGGCGCACCCAGCAGCATCAGACTATCGGGTAAATCTGCCTGTTTTAAATAGCCAGGTGCCAGCTTGAAATGAATATCGGTCACTGTGGTTGCCGGCTGAGCCTGGGCCTGCAAAGGGCTGGAGGCAAGCCCTAACAGACTGCCAGAAACACTCAACAAGACTCGAGGAAACAAGGATGCGAGAAACATAAGCCGATCTCCGCTTAAGGAACCAGAGGCTCAAGCTTGGGGAAGCTCCAGCGACCACTCAGGAACTCTTCTTGGGGCTGATACAGACGGATCGTAAAATTCCAACCCGGTACGATGGGCAAACAATTCGAGACTTTTCCGTCGCAGCCACCGAACTGGACAGCCACCTTCCCATCCGCCTGTTTCTTGGCCGTCAGGCTGTTCACGGAATAGGCGTCGTAGGGGTTTTTCTCAAAGTACCCTTCTGCGTTGTAGACCGTTACCGACCAAAAGGCTTTGACAGGAACCTCACCGACCGTCATGCGATAGACCGTTTTGCCATCATTCACCGGAACATCCCCACCCAGATACGTGGACTCTTTCGCCGGATTTCCTCCCCATCCTGCCGCGGTACCGATCAAATGCTGAATCGGATCAACCTCGTCCTTGGGGCCAAAGGCCCGTTCGTAATGAGGGTTGCTCTCGCCCAAGACCAGCAAGGCATCACGTATCTTTTTCTGGCTGGCGGCATCCCACTTGGGCACGACAAACTCGCCGACGTTGGCCTGGCTGACTTTAAGCCCATTCTGTAAGGCATGTACCTGCTCCAGATCCTTGCGATCTGTTGGGTCAGCCAAAGTGCGTATCAACACAAACACGTAGCGCGTGCCGATGTTTTCTTTACTCAGCACGTAATCGCCGGCGGCGTAATTAAAGGCCGGAATATAGTGGTCTTCGTTGACAACCAGCATCGACATATAACGACCACCCGCGTCCGGCAAGGTGACCGTGACCGGGCCCGCATCCAGATCAAACACGGCAGAGGAATACAAGGTGTCCCGATTCATGCGGATCACGCTTTGCGCATCCACCGACACCGGTTCACGACTATGCACAAACTGCCCCAAGGCCCCATCGGCCACCATCTTGCCCATATAAAGATCAGACTCGGCACGGGTGAAGTTATCGACAGTCACGGGTAGAGACGCATCCGAAACCGTTTGAGCGTAGGCAGAGCCCACCATTGATAAGGCTAAGGCTAGGCCACAGGTAGCGAAAGGATAAAACATACAGTCCCCTTTAGAGGATGAAGAGTTACGTTGTTAGCCAGCCCCCGGGACTTCTGCATCTCTCTCAGGCAAAGCGCCGTACAGAAAGCCGGGAACACACCAAGCAGACTGTATAAGAATGTTTCTATGCGGGCTTGCCATTTGGTGCCACAGAGGCTCTGCCCTCATGGCATACTGCCAACGTTGACATCCCCACAGAGCTAATCATCATGCAAGGCAATCCTGAAGTCATCGACTACCTGAATCAGTTGCTGCGCGGCGAACTCGCAGCGCGCGACCAGTACTTTATCCATTCCCGCCTTTACGAGAACCTGGGCTTCACCCAACTCTACGAGCGCATGAATCATGAAATGGAAGAAGAAACCCAGCACGCCGACGCCTTGATCCGTCGCATTCTGATGCTTGATGGCCTTCCCGATATGCGCCCCACCGCCTTCGAACCGGGACAAGACGTGGTCGGCATGCTGCGCAAGGACCTCGAACTTGAGTATGAAGTTCGCGCCGCACTACGCAAAGGTATCGAGCTGGCCGAAACAGCCAGTGATTTTGTGACGCGCGACATCATTCTGACCCAGCTACGTGACACGGAAGAAGACCATGCCTACTGGCTGGAGAAACAGTTAGGGCTGATAGAAAAAGTCGGCTTGGAAAACTACCAGCAATCTCAAATGTAGGGCCTGCAGGCAAAACGCGTTACAGCGCAAGCTTGAGACTTTGTCGTACTGAAGGCACAAAAAAACCGCCAGCATTCATTGCATGGCGGTTTTTTATTGCCAGGTAGCGCTCCAATGAGCACCACCTTTAGCCCAGGCGATTAACCCAGGTTTTTAGCGGCAAAATCCCAGTTCACCAGGTTCCAGAAAATTTCCAGGTACTTGGGACGGGCATTGCGGTAGTCGATGTAGTAGGCGTGTTCCCACACATCACAGGTGATCAGGGCAACGTCATCAGAAGTCAAAGTCGTGCCAGCATTGCTGGTGTTGACGATATCCAGGGAGCCGTCGGCCTTTTTAACCAGCCAGGTCCAGCCCGAACCGAAGTTGCCAACAGCAGACTTGGTGAAAGCTTCTTTGAATGCATCAAAGCTGCCCCATTTGGCGTTGATGGCGTCAGCCACTTTGCCAGTAGGAGCGCCGCCGCCGTTAGGGGACAGGCTGTTCCAGTAGAACGTGTGGTTCCAGACCTGAGCAGCGTTGTTGAACACGCCACCGGAGGACTGCTTGACCACATCTTCCAGGGAAGCATTTTCCAGCTCAGTGCCAGCAACCAGATTGTTCAGGTTAGTAACATAAGCTTGATGGTGCTTACCGTAGTGAAACTCCAGAGTTTCTTTGGAGATATGTGGCTCAAGCGCGTTGAGATCGTAGGGAAGAGCTGGAAGAGTGAATGCCATTTCAATTCCTTCTAATAAAAAAATCGTGTTTGGTATCCAACAAGGACGACGCAGTCCTACAGCAGATCGTGCGTGCGCACCACATCCACCGACACATGACCGCGACTCAACTCGACATCGAGTCGTTCACCAATCTTTAAGTCTAACGCATTTTTTACAACTTTCCCCTCGCTATCCCTGACTATGGCATATCCACGATTGATGATAAGGCGAGGCGATAAGGCTTGTAGTGTTTGCTGGGCCGCAGCCAGTCGCTGGCGGCGCAAAATCAAAGCATGATCCAGGCCTTTTTCCAGCCGTTGGAAAAGCATATCCAGATTTTGCTGTCTTGACGGCAACTGGGGAATACTGCGTTCCAAACGCGCCTTGACCGTGGCCAAGCGCAAACGGGCCGCATCCGGCACGCTACGAGCAACACGCTCCAGGCGTTGCTTGAGATGATCCAGGCCCTGTTGCTGCTGGGCCAGACGTTGGTGTGGAGACACCAGCTTGGCGACCGCCCGATCCAAACTCAGGGAGGCGCGATCTATATGACGCTGCATTCCATGGTTCAAGGCCCCGACACGCGCAAACACCTGCTCCAGTAGTTGATCACGGCCCAGACAGGCCAGCTCAGCGGCCGCGGTGGGGGTGGGTGCGCGCAGGTCCGCCACAAAATCGGCAATGGTGAAATCGGTTTCATGCCCCACCCCACTAATAATAGGGATAGGACTGGAGGCGATCAGGCGTGCCAGACCTTCATCGTTAAAAGCCCAAAGATCTTCCAGGCTACCGCCCCCGCGCACCAGCAACAGGGTATCGACTTCGACTCGCTCAATCGCAGTTTCCAAGGCTTGTCGCAATCGCGGTGGTGCTTCCGCCCCTTGGACCGGTGCAGGATAAATAATAATGCGGACATGGGGAGCGCGCCGCTCCATCGCCGTCAGCACATCTCGCAAGGCGGCGGCCGCCAGCGAGGTAATGATGCCGATACTGCGCGGCAAGCTCGCAATAGGACGCTTACGCTCTGGCTCGAATAAACCTTCGCTTTGCAACTGGCCTTTCAAGCGCAAAAACGCTTCGTGCAAATCCCCTAGGCCAGCACGGCGCATGCCCTCGACCTGAACCTGGAAGT
>SMEP01000146.1_pt1 | contig 15031 bp, 13 predicted proteins | sample 2456231 | NCBI WGS metagenome assembly SMEP01 (sample SAMN10132595, study PRJNA489261) | soil metagenome | isolation source: day1 control-silty clay loam soil ammended with raw manure from dairy cow... | place: USA | collected 2015-05-15
CATGCCCACGACCACTTCCACGGCCATGAACAGGGTTTCGCGCACCGCCAAGGCGGTTTGCATGATCTTGGTGGTGATGCGGCCCGCAAACTCGTCCGCGTAAAAAGACATGCTCTGGTTCAGCATCAACTTGTGAAACAACCAGCGCAGGCGCATGGGGAAGTTGATCGCCATTACCTGGTGCATTACCAGCGTATGCAGCCCAATCAGGACCACACTGCCTAGCAAAATACCGGTAATGCCCAATAGCGTGCTGCCATGCTGGCCCCAAAACTGGGCAGGCTCAATGGAAGGCAGCCAGTCCACGATAAAGCTGAGCAGGGCAAATAGCATGGCCTCGTAGGCCGATAGGCCGATCGAGGTCAGCGTCATCAAACCAATCCAGCCGCGCGAGTTTTTCGTGCACGCCCAGATAAAGGTGAAAAAGCCTTTGGGCGGGGTTTCTACATCTTGTTCGGGATAGGGGTTTAATCGACGTTCAAAGAATGACAGCACCGAATGGGCTCCAGCGGGCGGCCCTAAGGATGACAGGGCCGTTTAGACTGACAAAAAACCGCTTCTGGGGTAAGAAAGCGGCGATTTTTGATGGTACCGCAGCCGCTTGGTTTGGCTCTGGAAAACCTGATAAAAACACAGCCTTTGTGTCGTGGAAGCGTCAGTTTTTGACCCGAGTGTATGTTTTGAACGCCGCTACGCCTGCTCCTTCTACGTAAAGGACGGCGCTGGCGCTTGGTTTGAGCGGGGACTCGCGCTTGTGAAAAGCAGCCTGGGGGGGGGCCCAGGCTTAAAATGCAAGGTACAAGGCGATTTTGGGTAATGATCAGGCCTAGTAAGCCACAACCTGCCCATCTTTACGTGGGTCGGAGCCGCCCACGTAATGATGGCCCTGGCGCAGAATCAGTTGTGCACCACCAAAGGCGAATACACCGCTGCCGGGCTCGACCAGAACCTCATGGCCGCGTTCGCGCAGGGCCTGAATCAGCGCCGGGTCGAAGGTGGGTTCCACTGCGACGCCACGGCCCCCAGTGACACGCCAGCGTGGCGCATCGGCCGCCGCTTGCGGGTTTTGGCCGTAAAGCAGCACACGCAGAGCCATCTGCATATGGCCTTGCGACTGGAAGGGGCCACCCATCACACCAAAAGACATTTGCGGAGTGCCATCTGCATTCATGGCAAATGCCGGAATAATAGTATGCGAAGGACGCTTGCCACCGGCCACTTCATTGACATGACCGGGACGCAGGGTAAAGCCGTGGCCCCGGTTTTGCATGCTGATGCCCGTACCGGGGACAACAACGCCTGAGCCAAAGCCCATATAGTTCGATTGGATCAGGGAAACCATCATGCCGCTGGCGTCGGCTGCCGTGACATACACCGTGCCCGACGGGCCGGGCAGGCCGTGTTGGGGATCGCCCGCCTTGTTCATGTTGATCAGGGCTGCCCGCTCGCGCAGGTAGGCCGGGTCGAGCAAGTGCTCGGGGAGATGAATCATGTGTTCCAGATCCGCGTGATGCTCGTACAGATCGGCAAACGCCAGTTTCATGGCCTCGATGCTCAAGTGCACGGTGTCAACGTGATCCAGCGGCTGTTGGCCTACACCGGCTTGCTCCATGATGCCCAAAGCCATCAAGGCGGCCAGGCCCTGGCCATTGGGCGGAATTTCATGGATGACGGATTGCGCGAAGGGATGGCTGATCGTGCCGCACCAGTGAGCACGATGATCCGCCAGATCCTGCTCGTCCATCGCGCCGCCATGTTGGCGGGAGAAGTCAGCAATGCGTTTGGCCAGTTCGCCTCTATAGAAATCCTGACCTTGTGTGGCGGCAATCCGTTCTAAGGTATTGGCTTGATCCTGGTTTTGATACCACTGACCCGCTACGGGGGCTTTGCCATCCCGTAAAAAGGCTGCGGCAAAACCTGGTTGATCGCCCAGTCGCTGACGGCCCAACTCCCACAGACGGGCAATGACGGGCGATACCGGAAAGCCTTCCCGAGCGTAATGAATGGCAGGGGCGGCCACTTGTTCCAGACTTAGGCGGCCCAGCTTGCTGGACAGCTCGGCCCAGGCGGAGACCGCGCCGGGAACAGACACACTTTCCCAACCCTTGTCGGGGATGGTGTCATGACCTTTGAAACGATCTGGCGACCAGCCGCGAGGCGAGCGCCCTGACGCATTCAGTCCATGCAGCTCCTTGCCGTCCCAGACGATGGCAAAGGCATCGCTGCCTATGCCACAACCGGTAGGTTCGACGACGGTCAGAGCGATAGCAGCAGCCAGGGCGGCATCAACGGCATTGCCACCGGCGTGCAACATGCGCAGGCCTGCTTGGGCCGCCAAGGGGTGGGAGGTACTGACCATGTTTTGGCCAAGTACTGCAGAGCGGGCGGACGGGTAGGGGTTATGCCAGTCCATACAGGTGTCAGTCTTGTTCATTGAATCTGTATTCCAGTCAGTTTGATCAGGCCTTGCCAACGTGCGCTGTCCTCGCGAACCAGCGCAATAAATTCTTCGCGACTGGTGCTGCGGGGTTGGTCTACGCCCAATGTTTGCAGGCGTTCGCGTACTTTGGGGTCCTGAATGGCGTGTGTAAAAGCAGCATAAGCTTTGTCACGGATCTCGTCAGGCAGACCTGCAGGAGCGTACAGGCCAAACCATGTTACTGATTCATAGCCCGACAAGCCGGATTCTTGAAAAGTGGGTAGATCGGGGGCCAGGGGGGAGCGCTGTTGGCCCGTCACGCCCAGGGCTCGCAATTGACCACTATTCACATACGGCATGCCGGTAGGAATAGCGTCCAGCAACACATGGATAGAACCACCCAGCATATCGTTAATGGCCTGGCCGGTTCCTCGGTACGGAACGTGGGACATCATGATATTGGCCTGATTCAAAAAGGCCTCGGTGCCCAGATGCACGATGGTGCCATTGCCGCTGCTGGCGTAGTTCAGCTCATCGGGGTGGGCGCGGGCGTATTCAATCAGTTCCGGCAAGGTTTGTGCGGGAACGCTGGGGTTCACCAGCAGGACGCTGGCTGCATCACCCAGGTGGGCGATGGGCGTGAAGTCTTTTTCGGCATCGTAGGGCAGGGATTTGTATAGGTGCGGCGCAATTGCATGGGTGCTGCTGGTGCTGAACAATAAGGTGTAGCCATCCGCTTTGCTGCGGGCCACTTCGGCCGAGCCAATTGTGCCGCCTGCGCCTGTACGGTTGTCCACAATAATGCTGGTGTTCAGCGCTTTGGCAGCGCTTTCGGCAATCAGTCGGCTGATCACATCGGTTGCCCCGCCGGTGGGGAAGGGAACGATCAGGCGAATGGGGCGATCCGGCCATTCGGCAGCCTGGGTAGCCAAGCCGCTGGCGGCTAGTACGGCACCCACTAGGGTTTGGGCCAGACGACGCCAGCTTGGGCGTGTCGAAGGGGGCTGCTCTGTGCTCTGGGCTATATATGGACGGGTCATGGCTATCTCCTCAATCAAGAGATGATAGGAAAGGCGGTGATGCCGAACCAGCAACAAATAAGCAGGTCAGCGTTGCTATTAAGGCAAAGCTAGGGGGTCGATTTCCAGCTGGGGCAAGAGATCGTCCAGAAAGCGGCGAACAATAGAGGGCAAGCGGCGGCCAGCCAGGGCCTGCACTTCAATTTGGCGGTTCAACAAACCGCGTTCATGGATGAAGCTGGCTTGCAGAAAACCTTGTTCAACCAAATGGCGGGCGGACAATAAGGCAGAGACGGTCACTCCGGCGCCGGATAACGCAAATTGATGCAAGGACTGCATGTGGTTGCTGCTAAATACCGGGGCCAGGCTTAGGTTCTGCGCACTGCAGGCTACATCCATCATTTGTCGCACGGTGGTGTCCGGGCCGGGCAAGGCCAGCGGATGGGCCAACAGACCCTTCAGACTGATGCGTTCGGTGCGTGTGACGGGATGCCCGGGAACGGCCAGTGCCATGACGGGGGCATCGCGTCGAAATAAGGTCTTGATGTCTTTTTCCGCTGTCTGGGTAAATTTGATGCCTATATCAATCTGCCCGCTTAACAAGAGCATGGTGATCTGGTGGGGTGGCAACACGTCCAGCTGAAAGCGTATGCCTTGGTGCTTCTGACGGAATTGGCCAATACAGTGGGGCAGCAACTGGGCGGCCAAGCCTTCAGACGAGGCAATGCGGATCAGGCCGGTTTGCAGCCCTTGCAGGGCGGCGATATCGTGCAAGGTACGTTCGGCATCCATAGCGCTGCGACGGGCGTGGGCTAATAACAGTTCGCCTGCTGACGTCAGGTTCATGCCACGGGCATGACGCTCGAACAAAGCCATGCCCAGGTTTTCCTCCAAGCCGCTGATCTGGCGGCTGATGGCCGAGGTAGCCACATGCAAATTGCTGGCCGCCTGCGAGATAGAACCACAACGCGCTACTTCCTGGAAGTAGCGCAGTGCGGTTTCTTGAAGATGGCGTGGATTCATACCAGACTGCCGCGCAGCTCGGCGGCAATCTCGTAGGAGCGCAGGCGCTTCTGGTGGTCAAAAATATTGGCGTTCAGCATCAGCTCGTTTGCACCTGTCAGTTGAATGAAGCCCTTCATCTGCTCAAGCACTTGTTCGGGATTGCCAATGGCCGTACAGCTGAGCAAAGAGTCCAGCAGGTGTTGGGCAGGTGGACTGCATTGCTCGTAATAGTCCAGAACCGGTGGAGGCAGTTGACCGGGGCGGCCACTGCGCAGGTTCACAAAGGACTGCTGCCAGGACGAGGCCAGTAGCTTGGCTTTGTCTTGCGTATCGGCAGCAAAGACGTTGTAGCCCAACATGACGTAGGGTTTTTCCAGGTGCACGGAGGGCTGGAACTGACGGCGGTAAACCTCAATAGCCTCCATCAGCTGAGCAGGCGCAAAATGCGAGGCAAAGGCATAGGGCAGACCCAAGGCGGCCGCCAGTTGAGCGCCGAACAAGCTGGAGCCCAGAATCCAGACCGGTACATTCAGACCACGACCGGGCACGGCCATGATGCGGTTGCGGGGCTCGTCGGACATATAGTCCATCAGCTCCAGCACATCGCGCGGAAATTGATCCGGGTCGCTGCTGAGATTGCGGCGCAAGGCGCGGGCTGTTTCCGGGTCTGAACCGGGTGCGCGGCCCAGGCCCAGGTCAATACGGCCGGGGTACAGGGACGCCAGTGTCCCGAATTGCTCGGCGATGACCAGCGGCGAGTGGTTGGGCAGCATGATGCCGCCTGCCCCCACGCGAATGCGGCTGGTTTGACTGGCAATGTGCCCGATCAGCACCGACGTGGCGGCGCTGGCAATACCGGGCATGCCGTGGTGTTCAGCCAACCAGTAACGGTGATAGCCCCACTGCTCGGCATGACGGGCAATGTCCGCCGAACAGCGAAAAGACTGGGCCGGGGTGGAACCCTGGACAATAGGGGACAGGTCTAGGACAGAGAGTGGATAGTTTGGCTTCATGGCATCAGATTCAAATTGGACTCGGGATATAGTCGATCCATCGTTAGGCAGCGTCAAGTAAACCCATAACATAGGCAAGGATGTTCAGATGAAAGAAACCAGTCGTCGCACCGTCAATCACTACCAGGACCATGCGCAGGCTTATCGGAACGGCACCTGGGATCATGACGTCAGCCAGAACCGGCAAGCCTTGTTGTCAGCCATCGCGACGCAGGGGCCGGTGGATATTCTGGATCTGGGCTGTGGGCCTGGCCGGGATCTGGTGGCGTTTCAGGCGCTGGGCCATCGCCCGGTGGGCTTGGATGGCTGTGCTGCTTTTGTGGAGATGGCCCGCAAACAAACCGGCCTGACCGTCCTGCATCAAGACTTTCTGGATTTGAAGTTGCCTGCGGCCGCCTTTGACGGGGTATTTGCCAATGCCGTCTTATTTCATATTCCCAGCGCCGACTTGCCGGGTGTGCTGGCTGCGTTACGACACAGCTTGCGAGCAGGTGGTGTCCTGTTTACCTCCAATCCACGCGGGCAAGGACAAGAGGGGTGGCATGGTCAGCGCTATGGCTGTTACTACAGTTGGGAGCAGTGGTCGCAGCGTCTGGAACAGGCAGGCTTTGACTATATAGACCACTTTTATCGCCCTACGGACAAGCCGCCACAGGAGCAACATTGGCTGGCTTCGTTGTGGCGAGTGTCGGGCTCAGAATGAGCAAAATGGTGAATCGCTGACCTGCCTACTTAGGGGGTTGTTTTATAAAGGGATTTATTGTTAATACAGGGGTTTTCCCTATTTTTATGCACATCTTTTGTGGATAAGCCTGTTTTCAGCCGATTGGGCTCGGTTCGGCGAAAAAAATGGTAAAGAATTGTCGATTCTCTGATCAGCTATTTTAACTAGTTGATTAGATTGAATTAAATGCAGTGATTCACGGCTTATCCTGTGACTTGTCCACATTTTACGGGGATAAGGTGGCCCTTATTTTCCGATTTGGCTGTTTTCTGTTCGTCCTTTTTAAGTCGCTGATACTGCAGGCTGTTTTTATGATTTGCCCAGTTTTTCCTATGAGCTATCCACAGTTTTCGGGGATAAGATGGAGCGCCTGCCCAACTTGGGTTCAAGTGTGTCCCAAGGCTATGATGCGCACTAGCAATGTCTACCCTTAGCGGCCAGTCCCTTCGGTTCTTTGCCATTTTATTGAGGAGATTGAAACGTGGAAAAATTGCAAGCCTGGATGACGGAGTTCCCTGCCTTAGGCGCAATTGCGCTTAATGTCGTGATCGCTTTGTTGATTCTGATTTTCGGCTGGTGGCTGTCTGCCATCGCAGGTCGCGCGATCAAGCGCATGGCCAGCCGCTCCAATCGCATCGATCCCACCATCGTGCCTATGGCCCAGACGGTAACTGTGTGGACGATCCGTATCTTTGTGCTGATTGCCGTGCTGGCTCGGTTTGGCGTGCAGACTGCCAGTGTGATTGCCGTGCTGGGCGCGGCCGGTTTGGCCGTGGGTCTGGCCCTGCAGAACACACTGCAAAATATCGCAGCCGGCATTATGTTGCTGATGCTGCGCCCCTTGCGTGCGGGCGAGTTTGTGTCGGTTGTTGGTAAAGGCGACGGCACGGTGCTGGAAGTCGGCTTGTTCCTGACCCGCTTTGAGCAAGTGGACGGGATTCAGTTCACCTTGCCCAATAGCCTGATCTGGGGCAACCCCATTATCAACTACAGCCGCAATGCGACCCGTCGTTTGGATTTTGGCGTGGGTGTACGGTATGGTGATGATCTGGAACTGGCCATCCAGTTATTGCAAAAACTGCTGGATGAACACGCCAAAGTATTGAAAGACCCGGCACCGCTCGTTATGGTCATGGAATACAAAGACAGTGTGATCACCGTTAACCTGCGTGCCTGGATTAATGCGGCAGATTTCTGGGATGCACGCTTTGACTTGTTCCGTCGTGCGGTTCAGGTGCTTAACGAAGCAGGTCTGCAGACCCCGGTTCCTGTACGTGAAATCGTGCAATCGAGCAGCGAGCAGAAAGCGGCCTGAGTACCCGGCCAAGAACAAGGTACCGTGTTTTGAACGTGACGTTGTCGGTCTGAAACCTGCTTGGTTCTGACCTAAGATAAGGATGCCCCAAGCCCTGTTTTTAATGGCTTGGGGCATTTTTTTCGGGTTAGCCTGCATTGGACTTAGTTTAGGCTTCGCCCATACTGTATGCTTTGCTTCACCGCTGTTTTCCCCTGCCACCACGATGTTTCTGATCGACGAAAAAATCACGGTAAGACGCCTGGAAGTTCTGCTTGCCTTTTTGGAAGCCGGCACGATTGCCCGTGCCGCCGAGCAATTGGGCACCAGTGCTGTCAGCGTGCATCGGGCATTGAAAAGTCTGGAAGAAGGGCTGCGTTGCCCCTTGTTCTTGCAAGAGGGGCGCAATCTGGTTCCGCAGGAATCGGCCCGCGAGCTGGCCGAGGCCGCGAAAGAAACCATACGCACTTTGCAGCATGGTATTGATGCGGCCCGCGAAGCCGGTGGTTACTCCTCGGATCAATTGCGTATTGGTTCCATGTATTCGCTGACGATTCGTTTGGTGCCACGCCTGCTGGTGGAGTTGAAAGTCCACAAGCCTTTAATGCAGATTGATCTGGTGCTGGACTCTAACGAGAAGCTGCTGCAAAAGCTGCGCAGCGGTCATATCGATGCCGCCCTGATCGAGTTGCCGCAAGTGCAGCCGGAAGATCTGGAAGTGCTGCCTATTTTTGATGACGAACTCTTGTTTGCCGCTCCCATGGATTGGCAGGGCTCGACGTCGTCAGTCGTAGATTTGGAGCGCTGCTCCAAGGAACGATTTGTGTCGCTGACCGACGACTTTGCGACCGGGCGAGACATGCAGCGCATGTTGGCTAAAGCGGGTTTTGAAGCCGATATTGTGATGCGCACCGGGGATATCTTTTCCTTGATGAGCCTGGTCAGCGGCGGGGTAGGGTGTTCTTTATTGCCCGCCCGCGCGAAAGAGGTGTTCTCTGACAAGATTCAGTGGCTAAGCCTGGAGCCTCAGTACCGGCATTCGCAGCGTATTGGCCTGGTCTGCATGAAGTCGCGCGAGCGTAGTCCCAATGTCTTGAGCCTGTTGCGGGCGTGTCGGATTGTGCGGACTCAACTGGAGAAGGAAGCGCAGAAATCGGCTTGAGGCAGGATGGTTCTTGGATGTTTATTTGCCTGTTTTTCGGGGCAGACGAACGACTCCCAACCATGCTGTCCTGACTGGCCTCCCGCTCACCCAGCGTGCAGATGCCTACCTATCCCGCCCAGCGTGACAACCAGCGCTGCAAACCGTCCAGGGTTTGAAACTCATCCACACTACGCGCCGGAATATCGGGATAGCGTTGATTCCACATAGTCGCCAAGCTGCGTCCTGGCCCAATTTCCAGCACCACATTCGGCTGTCGTTCCTCGATCTGCTCCATGCAGGAATCCCATTGCACGGTTTGCATGATCTGCGCCGATAGAGCTTGGACGGCTGTGGCTGCATTGTGTACCCACACACCAGCATTCGTAGGCCAGGGAAGGCAGGGACTGCTCAGCTCGCATTGGTCCAGATGCACTTGAAAGGCCAGGGCTGCACTGCTCATCCACGGGGTATGGGACGCAATATTGACAGCCAATGGCGTGCAACGAGCTCCTTGTTCTTGAGCGAATTGCTCCAAGGCGGCAAGCTTGCTACGGGGCCCTGCGCACACGGCACTATCAGGGCCATTGCGTATCGCCAATGCTGCACCGTGCGCCTCGCACCATTGCTCAATCGTCCGAATCGATACCCCACTGACGGCCAGCATGTTGCTGTCTTGTCCGGCCCCAGCTTGGTCCATTAGTGCGGCACGTAGTGCGGCCAGTTTGACAGTGTCGCTGGCTGATAGAACACCGGCCACGGAAGCGGCAGCCAACTCACCAATGCTGTAGCCTGCTACTGCCACCAAGGTTTGAACGGCAGGTTGAAGGGTGGGTATCTGTTCTTGCAGCTCTTGCCAGGCCGCCAGTGAGCAGGCGCTTAGTACGACTTGTGCATGGGCATTGGTACTGGCCCAGTGGGCATTGTGCATGGCTGCACGCCAATCGGGGACGTTCAATTGCTCCTGCATTTGCAGCAGCAAAGGGTGTGCCGGCTTGATCCAAGGCAGCATCTGGGCGTATTGCATGCCTTGCCCGGAAAACAGCAGGGCAATTTTCATAGTTAGGTTCCAAGAGGGCGGCGCTGGCTGGTGCAAGCGGGGGCACAGGCTTGCAAACGGTCCAGCCAGCAACAGGCCGACAAGGTATCGGCTGCACCACCGGGGGATAAGCGACGCTCCATAAAGGCCAGATGTATAGCGTGCGCGCGTTGCATGGCATCCGGGGTAAAGGCACTTCCTTCCTGCAGATACTGCGCGGCGCAGCGGCGCGCATAGTGCAGCCCCTCCAGTCCGCCACGATGGGCCAGATTACTATCGTCCAAGACCGCCATAACAGAAAAGAAAGTATGCAAACCCACGGTTTGCAACTGCTGTTCTGCCACTGGTGTGCTGTGCGGAGACAAAGTTTTGACAGCGACTTGCCAGGCGGGCCAGGCCGTTTCAAACAAGGTGGGAAAACCTTGGGCTGCTTCCTGGTTCGCGCCTTGCAAGCCATAGCGGTGTACCGCCCGTCCGCCCGGCAGAGCGGACGACGCTTGCAGGCTGCGCGCCTGTAAAGCGGCCCCCCATAATGTTTGAAGTTGGTCCCGAATCGTGGCGGGAGTCAGGGTGCGAAAAGGAAGACAAGCGCCTGCCGCTGCGCACAGCAGGCCCAGCATGAAAATGGCGCCTCTGTGGGTATTGATTCCCCTAGTCGCTGCCTGCATGCGAGCCTCCGCTGCAATCCCGCGAGTTTGCAGCTGGCTGAATGGAACACGCTGTTGGCCCAGGGCCGCCATATCAATGAAATAGTGGCGCAAGGCAAACAGACTTCGATAAAAGGTGCCGGCATCCATATCGTTGTGGCTACCGCTGTCGAGCAAGGAAACCAGCCCCGGTTTGGGGGCCAGAATCAGTTCGTCGTACAGCGCCAGAACGGCTGCCCGGCCGATGGCCGCGCAGCTCCAGGAGCGGGATGAATCGGTGGAGTCCAGACCCTGGGGTAGATTGGCCAAGGCCGTCTGTTCAATGACATCAAGCCGCATGAGAAGACTCCAAGGTGGCGGCGTGTTCAGGCCAGTCCGAGTGTGCCTGAATGCGTAAACCATCAGTGCGTTTGACCATCACTTTGTTGCTGGCCCCGTTGCGCCATTGCTGCCATTCCCGCCAGGCTATGGCAGCATCATCGGGAAACAACAGCTCGCCATCCAAGCGGGGCAGGCCAGCGATTTGGCTGGCGTGCGTCAGGATACGGACCAGACGATCTGCTTGCGTGGTGCTTTGTACGGGCAGCAGAAAATCCAGATCCGAGCCTTCGCGTACATAGCCTTGGCCCGTCATAAGCTCCCAACCGTAACTGCCATAGACTTGGGCAGCACAGCCCTGCGCTTGCAGGTGCTGACACAGGGACAGCCAGTCTTGCAGCAAGAAAAGGGGCAGCAAGGTTTGGGCTTCCTGTATCGGTGGAAAGGTGCCCCAAGCCTGGCTGTGGCTTTGAGGAACGATCAAGGACAGACGCTGTCGTCCCCAATCGGTAGGCAAGGGAATCCCCACTTGCAGCTGCCCGCTGCGCAGCTCTCCAGGCTGGCGGCTGACTACTAGCGGCCAGTGCCGGGCCTGCCATTGACGCAGGCACTGGTAGGCATGGCTGGACGAATCCAGATCAGCCAAAGCCTCGTCCCACGCGCTCGCTTCCAGCGTGATCAGATGATGGCGTCGGGCGGGCAGCGGGGCGTTCATCAGGACGCCTGCAAGACTTGCTCAATGATCTGTGCAGCCATACGGCGGCCACCGCGTTCCGCTCCATCACTGGCGCGGCGATCACGATCATTGGGTTGAGCCAAGGCAGCACGCAGAGACGCGCGCAGTTGGTCGGGCGAGTTGCTGTCCCACACAGACTGAATGCCACCCATGGCCACGTAGTTGTCGACGCCGGGTGCAAATACCGGGTTGGATTGCGCCAGTTCTTCCAGCATGGCTTCCGGCAGTTTGGTGACGCGAGCCATGGCAGGAATACGCATGACACGGATCTCGGCTTCAGGAACGGCATAGCAGGCATCGGCAATCAGGCCCGAGGTGATAAAACCACCGGACAAAGCTTGGTCGTAGACCAGACCAATGACCTTGTGGCCTTTTCGCCGGGCCAGATCCAGGCACATGCCCAGATGGGCCATGGCTCGGTTGATGCCCAGCAGTTCATCGCGGCGACGCAGTTGCTGGCCTTGGGTATCCACCAGCAGCAGCAGGCTGCGACCCGGATGATTTTTGATCGTCTCCAGTACAGCCTGGGCCTGCGTCAGCGCCAAGGCCACGCCGATGGGGGCGTGTTCCGTCGTGCCGATGACTGCCAAGGTCTGGCCATCAAACTCGGCATTACCTTGCAAAAATAAATCCTGTTCGGTAATGGTGTGCTGTTGGTCGAACAGCGATTGCACCAGCGTTTCCCATTTCATGACAGCACCTCCTGGCTGCGCAATGCTTTGACGGCCGCCGCATCCATCTGCCCAATTTGATCTGTTTGTTCCAAGCCCAGTGCGTGCCACAGGGTTTGGGCCTGATCGTCGGTTTGTTCCCATTGTTCGACAGGCAGCAGGGCAGCCCGGTGAGCAATCAGCCTATGCTCTTGCTCCAGCTCTTGCAGGGTGACCGGGCCACGAGCCGGGTTCTTCAAACCGTGCAGCGCAGCAATACGAAAAGCGGCCACGGTGTCGGACACCAGATCGTCGCAATCAGCCGTTAGCCAACGGTGTTTGCCACCACTGGTTTGCCAGACCAATGCACGGTCTTGGGAGTCATATTCTTCAACACCATGCGAGGCCTCAATGACTTCGGGGCCGGACATGGCCAGTCGGCCTACGTCGCTCAGGATCAGGTGGTTGGTGCAACGGGCCACAATGCCCATGCCACCAAAACAGCCATTTTGTCCGCCGACCAAGGCAATCACCGGGACGCCTGCATTGCGAGTGTCCAGCAGGGCACGCATCACTTCGGATACGGCGATCAAACCGGCATTGGCTTCGTGCAAGCGCACACCGCCGGACTCCAGCAGCAAGATGACGCCGGCAGGGCGGTCTATCATGGCGCGACGTAACAGGCCTACCAGCTTGGCACCGTGAACTTCGCCCACACCACCGCCCATGAACTCGCCTTCCTGAGCAGCGACATAGACGGTTTGGCCTTCCAGCAAAGCATGGCCGATGGCCACGCCATCATCAAAGGAAGAGGGCACGCCCAGTTGCGCCAGATGCGGGCTGCTCAAGCGTTGCGCAGGAGGCAGCCATTCGTGAAAGCTGTGAGCGTCAAACAAGGCCTGGACGCGCTGGCGGGCAGAACATTCCAGATAACTGCTCATGACTGCGTTCCTTGTGCTTGGCTGCGGGCCAGGGCTTCGCTGGCGGCCTGATCCAGACGCAGGCTGACCACGGCAGGGGTGGCGCCCATATCGTTAATGTCAAAGTGGATGCCTGCCAGCGGATGGCGCTGATGAAAGTCCCGCACCACCGCGTCCCAGATCGTGGAGAAACCGCGTGCCGAGGTGTGGATGTGGATGGTGCAGTCGGGGCTGTCTGTGGGTTCGGCCAGAACCTCCAGATTGCCCGAACCCACCACGCCAACCAGCACGGGCTGGAAAGTGCCGATGGGCGCGTGTCCTTTGAAACTGTAGGCTAGGGTTTCCAGGCCGTGAGGAATGTTTGTCATCGTGATCTCCTAATGCAATTCGCTGTGCGGGCCATTACCAGTTACGGAAGCGTGCCGGGGGTTGATACAGTCCACCGGAGGCTTGAACCAGATCGCGCATGCTGCGTGCGGCCAGTAGGTTGCGGGTGGCTTGGCGTGGGTCTATGCCCAGATCCTGGGGGCGACGGATAATGCCGCGGTCGCGCAGGTTTTCCACCATACGGACATCGCGGCCCAGGCCCACTTGCGTATAGCCCGCAACGCCGCGTATGGCTTGCTCGCGTTCCTCGTCGGTACGGCACAGCAACAGATTGGCAATACCTTCTTCCGTCAGAATGTGGGTGACGTCGTCGCCATACACCATGATGGGCGGCAGATCCATGCCGGTCTGCTCTTGCAGGGTCCAAGCATCCAAGGTGTCCACAAAGGCTGGGGTCATGTGTTCGCGGAACGTTTCCACAATTTGCACCACCAGTTTTTGACCACGCGGCGTACCAGCAGCGCCTTGACGCCCTGCACGGGCCTGTTGTCCGGCCTTTAACCAGGCGGGGCTGGCATGGCGACGGCCACGGGCATCGGCCCCCATATTGGGTGCACCACCAAAACCGGCAATGCGGCCCAGTGTGGCGGTGGAACTGTTGCCATGCAGATCAATCTGCAAGGTAGAGCCGATGAACAGATCGCAGGCGTAGTGGCCCGCAGCCTGACAAAAAGCACGGTTGCTGCGCATGCTGCCGTCAGGGCCGGTAAAGAACACATCGGGGCGGGCACGCAGATAGTTCTCCATGCCCAGCTCAGAACCAAAAGAGTGCACCGATTGCACCCAGCCTGCTTCAATGGCAGGGATCAAGGCCGGGTGGGGATTCAAGGCCCAGTGCTGACAAATCTTGCCTTTCAGACCTAGCGATTCGCCATAAGTGGGCAGGAGCAATTCAATGGCGGCGGTATCGAAACCAATGCCGTGGTTCAGGCGTTGCACGCCGTATTCCGCATAAATTCCTTTGATCGCCATCATGGCCATCAAGACCTGGATTTCGCTGATCTGGGCCGGGTCGCGGGTAAATAGCGGTTCAATAAAGTGCGGGCGTGAGGCAGGCACTACAAAGTTCACCCAGTCGGCGGGAATATCCACGCGCGGCAGGCGGGTGGTCTTACTGTCGACCAGTTCATTAACCTGGGCGATCACAATGCCGCCGGAAAAGGCGGTGGCTTCCACAATGGCAGGGGTGTCTTCGGTATTGGGGCCGGTGTATAGATTGCCGTGCTCATCAGCAGCCTGGGCCGCGATGAGGGCGACATTCGGAGTCAAATCGACAAAGTAGCGGGCAAACAATTCCAGATAGGTATGTATGGCACCGATATTCAGCCGCCCTGCCGAGGCCAATCTGGCCAGGCGTGCGCCCTGTGGGCCGGAAAAGCTGAAGTCCAGGCGACTGGCAATGCCTTTTTCAAACACATCCAGATGCTGGGGCAAAGCCAATACGGATTGCACCATGTGCAGGTCGTGAATCTGCGCCGGATCAACGCCCAGCAGCGCATCGGCCAGAAAGTCGGCCTGCTTCTGGTTATTGCCTTCTAGGCAAACTCGATCCCCTACTTGTAAAACGGCCTCCAGCAAGGTGCTTGCCTTATCCGTGCTGCATATTTTGCCTTGCAAAGAGTCTCCCAGTGCGCGGCTGGCACGTTGCAGTCTTTGCTGGCGGGCTTGATTCTTAAGATTCCAGTTGCTGTCCGTCATTGGGTTCCCTGTCATACCTCT
>SMEP01000149.1_pt1 | contig 14825 bp, 15 predicted proteins | sample 2456231 | NCBI WGS metagenome assembly SMEP01 (sample SAMN10132595, study PRJNA489261) | soil metagenome | isolation source: day1 control-silty clay loam soil ammended with raw manure from dairy cow... | place: USA | collected 2015-05-15
GGAATCAATGTGAGTAGTCATAAACGTATCAGTGAATTACGGTGAAAAAAGTCTGTTGCACAGCATAGCGCAAAATGCACCTAAAAGTGAATTTTGCGCCGGCATTTCCCGAAGAAAAAACACGCTGTTCTATATGGAGGTGTCTTATAAAGCGACTGCACGATTTTTAGATTGCTGCAAGGCTTCGTTGGCTTCACGTTGTTGCTGGTCCTGATTCGCAGGAACTTGAGGGGCTTGTTGCTGTTTTTCTTGCGATGTGTTCTCGGTTTGCACTTCAGTTTCAGCCATTCTAGGTGATGTCGGTGCTGAATTTTTCCAGCCATACGTATCCACTGTGGTGGCTTTTTTTGCAGATTTCGGCGGTGGCGTCTTGGTATAATGCGTGACGCCTTTCGCATCGACCCATTTATGATACTGGATCGCTGAAGCACTGCTGCTACAGATGCCCAGAGAAATTGCACAACTCAGACTTAAGGCAGTTAAAAAAGATATTTTCATTGTTTTTGAGCCTCTGTGTTCTAGCCATAAAATACTACAAAACATTGTAGTGATTTTCACAGTAAAAATAATGAATTTTTATCCGCTCTATTCATGATCACGGATCGAACAGCTTCTGCATCTCGTTTGTAGAAGTGGTGAGCAAATTTTCAGACACAAAATTTATTGATAAACAACTTCACTGGATTTATTAAAAATTCATTCATTTTTTTTATATAAGACATACTAAAAATTTATAAAATTAAATATATAAGTTTATGAATTTTATTGGATTAAATATTATTAGATTAATTCTTTATTACTGTCCTTGCTCTAGATCGCTGTTAAAAACAGCAAATCAGGTGTTTTTAAGCGCATATTGCCTGTTTTTTAAACTTGACTTTAAAGCCTGAAAACACAAGAATGCTGCAATAGTTTTATATGCCTTAATCGATCACCCTTCGACTAAGTGTCATTTCATGCAGTGGGCGATTTCTCTAGCCGAGAAATTGAACAAAGCTAAGCAAAATATGTTTATCCCAACATGTTTTAGGTCTTGTATTGCTCGAACAGCCAAGAGATCAGATTTTTTTCCTATTGCTATGAAAACTATGAAATTTGTGTGCTATAACAGTGCAGACAGTTAACAAATGAAACACTGCAAATGCCTCCCATTTGTGCAGTGTCATAATATTAGGGTGAATCACGTTGGAACTTCTATCTGGTGGTGAAATGCTTGTTCGCGCATTAGCGGACGAAGGCGTTGAACATGTTTTTGGATACCCAGGCGGCGCAGTTCTTCATATTTATGATGCGCTATTTCAACAAGACAAAATCAATCATTACCTCGTACGTCACGAACAAGCTGCCGGTCACATGGCGGATGCTTACTCACGCGTTACAGGTAAGACCGGTGTGGTGTTGGTGACCTCAGGTCCGGGCGCAACCAATACGGTAACGCCAATTGCAACGGCCTATATGGACTCAATCCCGATGGTGATTTTGTCAGGTCAGGTTGCGAGTCATCTGATTGGTGAAGATGCATTCCAGGAAACCGATATGGTCGGCATTTCACGTCCAATCGTGAAGCATAGTTTCCAGGTGCGTCATGCCAGCGAAATTCCTGCAATCATCAAAAAAGCATTCTATATCGCGTCATCTGGTCGTCCAGGCCCTGTCGTAATTGATATTCCTAAAGATGCGACCAATCCTGCAGAAAAATTTGCTTACGAATACCCGGAAAAAGTGAAGATGCGTTCGTATCAGCCACCGTTTCGTGGTCACTCAGGTCAAATTCGTAAAGCGATTGAAGAATTAGTCAATGCTAAGCGCCCAGTAATTTATTCGGGTGGTGGTGTGGTTCAAGGCAATGCATCTGCACAATTGACAGAGCTTGCGCATCTATTGGGCTATCCGGTAACCAATACCTTAATGGGCTTGGGCGCATTCCCGGGTGATGATGAACAGTTCATCGGTATGCTCGGTATGCACGGTACTTATGAAGCCAACATGACCATGCACAATGCAGATGTGATTCTGTGTGTAGGCGCGCGCTTCGATGACCGTGTCACCAACAATCCGGCAAAATTCTGTCCGAATGCCAAAGTGATTCATATTGACATCGACCCGGCGACGATTTCAAAAACCATTATGGCGCACATTCCAATTGTCGGTGCGGTAGAGCCGGTATTGACTGAAATGTTGAACCAGTTGAAACAGCTCAATGTTTCCAAGCCAAATCCTGAAGTGATTGCGGCATGGTGGTCTCAGATTAATGAATGGCGCAAAGTGCATGGCGGTCGTTATGCAGCAGGTGTTGATGGTGTGATGAAGCCACAACAAGTGGTTCAGGTATTGGATAAAGTGACCAATGGCGAAGCGATCATTACTTCGGACGTAGGCCAGCATCAAATGTTTGGTGCGATGTATTACAAATACAAGCGTCCGCGTCAATGGATCAACTCAGGTGGCCTAGGCACTATGGGTGTAGGTTTGCCTTATGCGATGGCTGCGAAGCTTGCCTTCCCGGATCAACAGGTGGTGTGTATTACGGGTGAAGCGTCGATTCAGATGTGTATCCAGGAGCTTTCGACCTGTAAGCAATATGGCTTGAACGTAAAAATCTTGTGCCTGAATAACCGTGCTTTAGGTATGGTGAAACAATGGCAGGACATGAATTACGAAGGTCGTCATTCTAGCTCTTATGTAGAGTCACTGCCTGACTTTGCCAAGTTGATGGAAGCGTATGGTCACGTCGGTATTCAGATTGATCATGCCGATGAGCTTGAGTCGAAACTTGCAGAAGCGATGGCGATTAACGACAAGTGCGTATTTATTAACGTCATGGTTGATCGTACTGAGCATGTTTATCCGATGTTGATTGCAGGTCAATCGATGCAAGATATGTGGTTAGCAAAAGGGGAGCGCACAGCATGAGACATATCATCTCTGTACTTGTTGAAAACGAAGCAGGTGCGCTTTCCCGTTTAGTGGGCTTATTCTCACAGCGTGGCTACAACATCGAAACATTAAACGTTGCGCCAACTGAAGATCCAACACTTTCTCGTTTGACTTTGACCACTTATGGCGATGATCACAAGATTGAGCAAATCACCAAGCAACTCAACAAGCTTGTTGAAGTGGTGAAAGTGGTTGACCTGTCTGAAGGTGCGCACATTGAGCGTGAACTGATGCTGATCAAAGTCAAAGCATTGGGTTCATCTCGCGACGAAATTAAGCGTACCGCAGATATTTTCCGTGGTCAGATTGTCGATGTAACACCAACGACTTATACCATTCAAATTGCAGGTACGACTGAAAAAGTTGATGCGTTTATTGATGCACTTGCAGAACACACCATTTTAGAAGTGGTGCGTTCAGGCGTTTCAGGTATTGCGCGCGGCGAAAAAGTTTTAACCATCTAATTTAAATATTTCCTCATCCTAATAAGAAGGGGGTATCAGGCAATGTAAATACAAGGGTCATTGCCTGATTTAAACAGACAAACAAGCATTAAGCGGAGACAGCAATGCAAATTTTTTACGATAAAGACACTGACTTATCTATCATCCAATCTAAGAAAGTAGCGATCATTGGTTACGGTTCACAAGGTCACGCGCATGCGCTTAACCTGAAAGATTCTGGCGTTGATGTCACTGTAGGTTTACGTGCGAACTCTACTTCTTGGAAAAAAGCTGAAAATTCAGGTCTTAAAGTTGCTGAAGTTGCTGCTGCTGTAGCGCAAGCGGACGTAGTCATGATCTTGACGCCAGACGAATTCCAATCTCAACTTTATCGTGACGAGATTGAGCCAAACATCAAGCAAGGTGCTACTTTAGCGTTTGCTCACGGTTTCTCGATTCTTTACAACCAAGTTGTTCCACGTGCTGACCTTGACGTAATCATGGTTGCGCCTAAAGCACCTGGTCACACAGTACGTTCTGAATACCAGCGTGGTTCAGGTGTTCCTGACCTAATCGCAATTCACCAGGATGCGTCTGGTAACGCGCGTAACGTTGCACTTTCTTATGCTTCAGGCGTAGGTGGCGGCCGTACTGGTATTATCGAAACTTCATTCCGTGAAGAAACTGAAACTGACCTTTTCGGTGAGCAAGCAGTTCTTTGTGGTGGTGCAGTTGAGCTGGTTAAAATGGGCTTCGAAACTTTGGTTGAAGCTGGTTATGCGCCTGAAATGGCGTACTTCGAATGTCTACACGAGCTTAAATTGATCGTTGACTTGATGTTCGAAGGCGGTATCGCGGACATGAACTACTCTGTATCGAACAATGCTGAATATGGCGAATATGTAACGGGTACTGAAGTAATTAACGAGCAGTCTCGTGAAGCGATGCGTAATGCACTTAAACGTATTCAATCTGGCGAATACGCGAAGATGTTCATTCAAGAAGGTGCGTTGAACTACCCATCTATGACTGCTCGTCGTCGTCAAAACGCTGCTCACGGTATTGAAGTAACGGGTAACAAACTTCGCGCGATGATGCCTTGGATTCAAGCAAATAAAATTGTTGATAAAGAGAAAAACTAATTTCTCGAATCAATTGATTTGAATGCGAAGACCCACTCATTTTGAGTGGGTTTTTTATTTTTGGTGTTACGTGCCTCAAGAAGAATAAAGCAGTGCTTTATTTTTTTCGTACCTTGGATTCAAGTAGACAAAATCGTTGATAAGTAAAAGAATTAATACTCCTTTTGGTTGAATTTTATGCTATAAAGACCTCGTTATTGTGGGGTTTTTATTGGAAAATGCATGAAAGTTAAATGCTTAGGATTTGAGATTAGTACAGAAAAGAATCTAATAAATATTAATGATTTTATTGAGAGCAATTTAGTTTTTGAGATAAAAGATATTTTTAAGCGTGATGTATTTATTGATTGTAATGACCCTAATTACTACAAAGGATTAATTCTAACTATTAAAGATCAAAAAGCTTCTACAGCCAAAATGATATTCAATTCAGAAGGCTTATTTTGGGTTGCATAGCACCCATTATTAAGTTTTTGCTACTTCATCAAACAGTCACACAGAACACCTATGCTTTGCTTAAAACATAAATAAGTAAGATAGGTGCGACATGAATCAGCCCTACAGCCAAGCCTTAACAAAACAACAAGCATTACTTGATGGCTTTCAATTTGACTTAAAACAGCAACGTCTGAAAAGTCCTCAAAAATCATCTGCGCTTGCAGATTTGGTACGCCCCCGCTTAAAAATTGCCATAGTGACCGAAACATGGCCACCTGAAATTAATGGTGTAGCCCATTCACTGTTACAACTCTGCAAAGGGCTGAAAAAACAGGGGCATAAAATTTTATTGATTCGACCCGAGCAAAAAGGCATCTGTGCTGAATTTCAACCCTATCGGGAATGTTTGGTTAAAGCACAGCGTATTCCCAAATATTCAGGCTTACAGTTCGGTTGGCCGCAGTTTCTAAAAGTTCGCCATGCGGTAGAAGTCTTTGCACCCGATGTAGTGCATATCGTCACAGAAGGCCCATTAGGGCTTGCCGCGCAGCAAACTGCAAGATTCCTTGAAATTCCTGTATCAAGCGGCTTTCACTCTCCATTTCAGGAATTTAGCCGTTTTTTTGATTTGGCATTCTTGGTTAAACCTATTCAGCATTATCTCAAATGGTTTCATAATCATACCGCAATTACCTGTGTACCGAGTCGTGAGACTGCCGAAGCACTCCGCAAATTTGGAGTGACGTGTCCACTGGTTGTGGTGGGACGAGGGGTAGATACACAAGCCTTTTCACCTAAATGGCGTTCTGATTCCCTACGCCAGAGCTGGGGAGCTTCCAAAGAGACCCGTGTCATGTTGTATGTCGGGCGTTTATCGCCTGAAAAAGAAATACCAGTGGTGATTCAGGCATATTTCACATTGCGTCATATGCATTGTCAGGATGTGCGTCTGGTGGTGGTCGGAGATGGTCCAGACCGACAGCGCTTAGAGCAGTTGAATCATGATGCTTCGATTGTGTTTACCGGGAGTTTGCGTGGTCAACAGCTTGCTGAAGCCTATGCCAGTGCCGATGTGTTTTGCTTTGCGAGTCAGGTTGAAACCTTTGGCAATGTGGTATTGGAGGCGATGGCCAGTGGACTACCGGTTATTGCTTATGATTATGCTTGTGCACATCTACATGTACAACACGACCGAACAGGCTGGCTCAGCTCACTGGGTCTGCAAGAAGATTTAACAGCCAATATCTTAAAGTTACCAGATTATCACACACTTAGAAGAATGGGTGTGTATGCTTCACACTGTGCACAGAAGGTCGGATGGCAACATCCTGTAGAGCAGTTTGAACAGGTTCTGTACTCAATCACAAGGCAAAATAAATGACCTAATTAAAACAAGAGCGGGAGCAACATGATGAAAATCCACAATGCCAAACTCAAATTTTTAGAAATAGATTTAAAAGGCTGTGTCTACCTCAATCATCTCTCCCACTCAAATCGAATCGCTGCTTTTTTTAAAATCATTAGCCGTTTGGGGGATGGCGTGTTTTGGTATGTGATGTGTTTTGCTGCATGGGGACTTCGTGGCTTGGAGTATGGGCTACAGATGCTCTATATCATTTTGGGCGGAACGTTCGGTACGCTGATTTATAAAATTCTCAAAACAAAAACTGTACGTCCAAGACCTTATCAGGTGCATCAGGTGATTCGACTGGGTGAGCGGCCGCTGGATCATTTTAGTTTTCCGTCTGGACATACCTTGCATGCGGTAATGGCAACCACGGTCTTGGGTTATGTTGCACCGCTATTATTGCTGTTGATGCTCCCTTTTACGCTGCTGGTGGCTTTATCGCGCATGATTCTGGGATTGCATTATCCAAGTGATGTCGCGGTTGGGGCAATGATCGGAGGCATGATGGCCGTGGTCATTGTGCTGAGCGCACCTTATCTCAATATTATGTTGTAAAAATAAGTGAAAACTGAGGCGAAAGCTCGCAGATTTTTATAAATTTGCTAAAGTACAGCATTAAAGCAAATATGGTGAGAAATAGAGATGGGTTTACGTTGGACTGATACCCTCGATATCGCGATTGAACTCTACGAAGCGCATCCAGATGTGGATCCGCAGTGGATTCGTTTTACTGATTTACACGCCTGGGTATGTGCCTTGCCTGAGTTTGCAGATGACCCGACTAAATCCACAGAAGGTCTGCTGGAAGCGATTCAAATGGCATGGATTGACGAAGCGCGTTAAGTGCCCGATTGAAAAAAGCATATTTTTACAGTGTAAAAGCAGAAAAGTGCGCATTATCTCGGTATAATGCGCCAAATTTTCATGTCAACAATTGACTTAAGGAGCCTATCATGGCTATCGAACGTACTTTATCTATCGTAAAACCAGACGCAGTTGCTAAAAACCACATCGGCGACATCTTTGCTCGTTTTGAGAAAGCTGGTCTTCAAATCGTTGCAACTAAAATGAAACACTTGACTCAAGCTGAAGCTGAAGGCTTCTACGCTGAGCACAAAGAACGTGGTTTCTTTGCTGATCTTGTTGCTTTCATGACTTCTGGTCCAGTGGTTGTTTCAGTTCTTGAAGGTGAAAACGCTGTTCTTGCTCACCGTGACATCCTTGGCGCGACGAATCCTAAAGAAGCTGCTCCTGGTACAATCCGTGCAGATTTCGCTGTAAGCATCGACGAAAATGCTGCTCACGGTTCTGACTCTGTAGCATCAGCTGACCGTGAAGTTAACTACTTCTTCGCTCAAACTGAGATTGCTCCACGTACTCGTTAATTCGCAGTATTCAAACCAGATAAGTGTTATTATACTTATCTGGTTTTTTTATTCTTTGAATAATTCTTTGCTCACATATTGAGCTTCTCCTTTGATCTTTAGACATGGTTTAGGTAATACACATGAGTACTGAAGTCGTCGCTGTATCTGCAGTTTCAGCTGCACAGCAACCATCTCCGTCCACTCCCACACAGCAGAATGCTGTGGAAAAAGTGAACCTACTCGGCATGTCTCGTCCGCAAATGGAGAAATTCTTTGAGGATATGGGGGAGAAGAAGTTTCGTGCCGGGCAGGTAATGAAATGGATTCACCAATTTTTCGTGACCGATTTTGCCGAGATGACCAATATCTCGGGCAAACTGCGTGAAAAACTGGAACGTATTTGTGAAATTAAAGCGCCCGAAGTGGTGCATAAAAATTATTCTAAAGACGGTACCCGGAAATGGGTCTTCCGTGTCGGTGATGGTGACGGCTCTCTTGTCGAAACTGTATTGATTCCTGCTGAACATCGTAGCGGCCTACGTCGTACCTTGTGTATTTCGTCTCAAGTGGGCTGCGCACTGGACTGTTCATTCTGTTCAACCGGTAAACAGGGTTTTCAGCGCGATTTAGATCAGTCAGAAATCATTGGTCAGTTGTGGGTGGCGAACTATTCCTATATGGAAGATGTGCCTGTGGCAGATCGTGAACGTTCAGTCACGAATGTGGTCATGATGGGCATGGGCGAACCACTGCTTAACTACGATGCCGTACTCAATTCCATGCGCATTATGCTGGACGACTTTGCTTATGGCATGTCGAAACGTCGCGTGACCTTATCGACATCAGGTGTGGTGCCGAAAATCGACCAAATGGTCAAAGACATTGATGTGGCACTGGCCATTTCATTGCACGCACCAAATGACGAACTGCGTAATGAACTGGTGCCAATCAACAAGAAATATCCGTTAGAACAACTGATTGCGGCGTGTCAGCGTTATATTGCCAAAGATGGTAATGAAAGTTCACGTAAACACGTCACCATTGAATATGTGATGCTGGATGGTGTGAATGATCATCCTGAACATGCACAGCAAATGATTAAGCTGCTGAAGAACTTGCCGAGCAAGATTAATTTGATTCCATTCAACCCTTTCCCGCACGCGCCTTATGGGCGTTCAAGCCGTAACCGCATTATTTCTTTCCAAAAAACTTTGTCTGATGCCGGTTTTGTGTGTACGATTCGTCAGACACGCGGTGATGATATTGATGCGGCGTGTGGACAGCTTGTAGGTCAAGTGGCTGATCGTACCCGTCGTGCGGAACAGTGGAAAAAGAAAATTGCGCAGTCAAATGAGATTATGCGTTCACAAGGATAATAAGAGGTCGCCAGTTGAGAAATCTAACATCTAAAATTGCTTTGATTTCAACAGTATGTGTGTCTTTAGCTTTGGTTGCATGTCAAACGCCAGATTTAGGTCAGAAAGATCCTGAAAAAGCCACCAAAGTCCGTACCCAATTGGCGGCAGAATATTTAAGAACAGGTGACCTAGATGCAGCCAAACGTGCGCTGGATCAGGCACTCGAAACGACTCCGCGTGATTCGCAAGCGAATATGATGATGGGCGTGCTATTGCAACAGGAAGGTAGTCAGCTCAATCTTGAGAAAGCAGATGCTTATTTCAAGCGTGCAATTTCGGCAGATCCGAAAAATGCACAGGCACGCAACAACTATGGCACGTATTTATATCAGCTAGAACGCTATAATGATGCGATCGAGCAGTTTAACATTGCCGGTGCAACTTTAGGTTATGATCAGCGTTTCCGTGCGCTGGAAAATATGGGACGTATTTACCTGAAAATGGGCGATGTGGTGAATGCTGAAAAATCATTCAAACAGGCGCTTCAGGCGAATCGCGATTCATATATATCAATGTTAGAGTTGTCAGAAATTTTTTATTTAAACCAGCAGTTCCCGGCAGCGACACAACTGTATCAACAGTTTGCGCGTGGTGTGGGACAGAAAAATCAGGGTGCCCGTGCGCTCTGGGTTGGCATTCGCACTGCGCGTGCCAGTGGTGATCAGTTGGGGATGCAGGTATTGGTGAACCAGTTACGTGCATTGTTTCCTGAAAGCCAGGAATACCAACGTTATTTGCAATTACAGTACAGTACTGAGGCCGTATGGAAGTAAATCCTAATTCACCTTCGAATCATTCGAGCGTAGCTCCAAATGCGTTAGGAAATATTCAACGTCCGGGCGAGTACTTGCGCCAGATTCGTCTCAATCAGCAACGTGATCTGGAAAATGTGGCCAAAGAGCTGAATATTCCGGTCAAAACCCTGACTGCACTTGAGCAGGATGAATATAAGTCTTTGCCTGAGGCGACTTTTATCAAAGGCTATTACCGGATCTATGCCAAACTTTTGGGTGTAGATGCGTCGACTATTATTCAGCGTTTTGATGAAATTTATACCAATGATACGGGTTTGTTGCCCAATCATGCGCTGAATAATTCCCCCATCAAAATTATGGGGAAATTGCCAGGTTCCAAGCGTGACCGTAACCGTAAATGGTTAAAGCGCATTTTTATTACGCTGGTCTTGCTGCTAATTTTGGGCGCACTGTTTGCCATGATTCAAAACTGGTCGAGCAGTAATTCGCAAAATAGCAGTGAAGTTTCTGGAGTCGGTGCTTCCAATATCGAGATTCTGAATCTGGATGCAGGCGCCGCACTGTCTGGCGACCAGCTAAAACTCGATTTTAACCGTCCGACCTCTGTGCATATCGTCGATTCAGCCGGTAACGTTTTAGCGACTGGCCGTCAGGCATCGAGTTTGCAACTCAATGGTGAAGCGCCATTCCAGATTCGTCTTGATGATGCGGCAGCTGTATCACTCAGCCTGAATAATGAAAATATTTCATTGTCACCTTATACCGTAAACGGAAAAGCAGAATTCCGTTTGTCACCTTAACAGATCAAGAGTAGAGCAAAACCATGATCGTAAATCCAATTAAACGTCGTCCAACACGTAAAATTCGTGTCGGTTCAGTTTATGTGGGTGGTGATGCACCAATCAGTATCCAGTCTATGACCAATACTGAAACCTGTGATGTGGCAGCCACGGTTGCACAGATCCAGCGCTGTGTCGATGCCGGTGCAGACATCATGCGGGTTTCTGTGCCTACGATGGAAGCGGCGGCAGCATTTGGTGAAATTCGTAAGCAGGTGAATGTGCCTTTGGTGGCCGATATTCACTTCGACTATAAAATTGCTTTGGCAGTTGCGGACTTCGGTGCAGACTGTTTGCGGATTAACCCGGGCAATATCGGCTCAGAAGCAAAGATTCGTGAAGTGGTGGCAGCAGCACGTCATAATGATATTTCAATGCGGATTGGTGTCAATGCCGGTTCACTCGAAAAAGACATTCAAAAGAAATATGGCGAGCCGACAGGCGCAGCATTGCTTGAATCTGCGATGCGTCATATCGACATTTTAGACCGTCTGGATTTTCAGGAATTTAAAATTTCAGTTAAAGCATCCAATGTGTTCCTGACCATGGATGCGTACCGTTTGCTGTCACAGCAAATTGATAATCCGCTGCATTTGGGTGTAACCGAAGCCGGTATTTACCGTACAGGTTCGGTTAAATCTGCAATCGCTCTGGGTGGTTTGCTGATGGAAGGCATTGGCGATACCATGCGTATTTCGCTTGCTGCCGAGCCTGAAGAAGAAATTAAAATCGGTTTTGATATTCTAAAATCGCTGGGTCTGCGTTCTAACGGCATTAATTTTATTGCCTGCCCAAGCTGTTCACGTCAGGAATTTAATGTGATTTCAGTGATGCAACAACTGGAAGAGCGTCTGGAAGATATCCGTACCCCGATGGATGTCTCGGTGATTGGCTGTAAAGTAAATGGGCCGGGCGAGGCTAAAGAAGCCGATATCGGTGTCGTAGGTGCAGCGCCACGTTCACTGGTGTATCGTAATGGTGAAAAAAGCCATCTAATTGATACCAATCAACTGGTTGATGAAATCGAAAATATGGTTCGTCAACGCGTTACCGAGCTTGAAGAAGCTAAATCTAAAGAAATTATTCGTACAAGTTTTTCTGAGTAGATCATGAGTTCAATCGTCGCAATCAAAGGTTTTAATGACATTCTCCCAACGCAAAGCCCAGCTTGGAGACGTCTTGAACAGCATCTGTCGGGTTTGATGGATGCTTATGGCTATCAACAAATCCGTTTGCCTATCGTTGAACAGACCAATCTGTTCAAACGTTCGATCGGTGATGCCACCGATATCGTTGAAAAAGAAATGTATACCTTTCTGGACAAAGGTAATCCGCCTGAGTCTCTGACACTACGCCCTGAAGGAACTGCAGGCTGTGTACGTGCCATGCTGGAGCATAATCTGCTTCGTGGTGCAACTCCTCGCGTCTGGTATATCGGGCCAATGTTCCGTTATGAAAAACCACAGAAAGGCCGTTACCGTCAGTTCCACCAGTTTGGTGTAGAAACCTTTGGTGTGGCGACTCCGGACATGGATGCAGAGCTGATTTTGATGACTGCACGTCTGTGGAAACGTATGGGCGTAGCGGACAAGGTTCAACTTGAATTAAATACTTTAGGCGAATCGGATGAACGTGCAGCCTATCGTGCAGCCTTGGTTGAATTTTTAGAGTCACATAAAGCCGATCTGGACGAAGATTCTCAGCGCCGTCTGACCACAAATCCACTGCGTATTCTGGATTCTAAAGATGCCAAAACCCAAAGCATCCTAGAAAATGCACCGAAACTGCATGACTTTATGGGTGAAGAAACTCTGGCGCATTTTGCCCAGTTACAACAGTACCTGACTGATGCCGGCGTGAGTTTTGTGATCAACCAAAAACTGGTACGTGGCTTAGACTACTACAACAAAACTGTGTTTGAATGGACCACAACACATTTAGGTTCACAAGGAACCGTGTGTGCCGGTGGCCGTTATGACGGTCTTGTTGGTCAATTGAAGGGCAAGCCTGATCAGTCTGTACCTGCGGTTGGTTTTGCCATGGGTATCGAACGTTTATTGCTTCTGCTTGAACAGGTTGAAGACAATACACCAACGCGTGATTGTGAAGTATTCCTGGTGGCTGAACCGGCTTCTCAAGGTCAAGCCTTGGTCATTGCTGAACAGATCCGTGATCAGCTTGAAGCAGCGGGGAGTCAGGTGCGTTTGAAAGTGGGCTCTCAAGGTTCAATGAAGTCGCAAATGAAAAAGGCCGATCAGGCCGGTGCTTTGTTTGCTGCGATTTTAGGTGAGCGTGAACTTGAAGCGCAGACTTTTACGGTGAAAGAACTGGCAACCGCAGAGCAATCGAATGTGCCATTTACGGACTTCGTTGCATTTTTTAGTGCTAAAATTTCTTTAAAATAATCGATAAAACATCAGGAAAAGGGTAGTCTCATGAGCGCAGTGGGTGATGAACAGTTTGAAAGCTTAAAATCCTTTACGAAGAAATATGGTTCTTCGATCATTACAGGGATTTTGATTGCGCTGATTGCCTTTTTTGGATGGGAATATTGGCAGAAGAAAAACCTGGCAGAGTCGCAAATGCACACTGCCAAGGTTCAGCAGTTGATGGATGATGCACAGGCGACGCAGGGCGATGCCTTTGCCAAGCTGTCTGAAACTGCGGACAAAATTGTCAAAGAAGCACCAGATTCAGCTCAGGCCATTCAGACTCAGCTGGTCATGGCGAAACTGGCCTATGACAAAGAAGATTATGCTGCGGCTGAGAAAGCGCTACAAAAAGTTGAAAACTCGACACTAGACGATAAAGGTCTGGTTCAGGTGGTCAAACTTCGTCTGGCTTATGCGCAACTGGCACAGAAAAAATATGATGCTGCATTGAAAACTTTAGAAGCAGTGACTGAACCTGCGTTTAAAGCAACTGCCGATGAAGCACGTGGCGATATCTATGTTGCCAAAAATGATATTGAAAATGCGAAAAAAGTATATCAAAGTGCATGGGATGCCTTGATTGAACGTAAAGAAGAACGTCAGATTTTACAAATTAAGCTCGAAAGCGTAGGCGTGTTGGTCGATGATCCAGAAATCGAACGCCCAATTATAGAAACACAAGCGGAAGAAGCTGCATGAATAGAAAATACAAAATTACCTGTGCCTTGACTGTTTTAACGCTTGCACTGGCTGGCTGTGCAGGTAAAACAAATAAAGTTCCAGAAGTAAAACCGAACCCACTTCCAAAACTGACCCAAGCCAAAACACTGGTTCCTGTATTTTCCACCAGTGTATCTGCGACAGATGCTGCCGATCCATTGCGTTTACGTCTGGATGCAGACAATGGTGTGGTTTTTGCGATTGATCCAAAAGGTGAGGTGTCTGCATTTAAGGGCAAACAGCGTCTTTGGCAGAAAAAAGTCAGCAAAGATAATCTAAGTTCTGGCGTTGAAGCGGCCGAGGGTCTGGTTGTTGTGGGTAGCCAGAAGGGCCAACTGTTTGCACTCGATCAGCAAACCGGTGAGCAAAAATGGACTGCACAATTGACGGGTGCTTTACTGGCGCCTTCACTGATTCATGCAGGTCGTGTGATTAGTGTGAGCAATGACGGTATGGTCTATGCGCATGAAGTGGCAAGCGGTGCACAAGTTTGGACTTATAACCTGCCTAATGTACAATTCAGCCTGCGTGGTATGGCGGCTCCTGTGCCATTAGATGCGCGTAATGTGCTGATTGCATCTTCAAATGCGTATATTTATGCACTGGATGCCTTAAGTGGCGTACCAAAGTTACAGCGTCGTGTCGCCGTGTCGGATGGCCGTTCTGATATTCAGCGTCTGGTCGATATTGACGGTGAGCCGGTCGTTGCAGGCCAGTTTGTGGTGACGACCAGTTATCAAGGTCAGGTGACTGTACTGGACTTGGCTTCACAGCAAGTCATCTGGAGTGAAGATGCCAGCAGCATCCAGCGTCCAGAAGTTGTCGGCAATGGCGTATTCGTGGCGCAAACTGATGGCAAAATTAAAGCTTTTGAGATTAGCTCGGGTCAACCGCTTTGGGAAAATGATCAATTGCTGAATCGTCAG
>SMEP01000150.1_pt1 | contig 14742 bp, 15 predicted proteins | sample 2456231 | NCBI WGS metagenome assembly SMEP01 (sample SAMN10132595, study PRJNA489261) | soil metagenome | isolation source: day1 control-silty clay loam soil ammended with raw manure from dairy cow... | place: USA | collected 2015-05-15
CCGAGACTAGATGCAACATCTGTTTTAAAGGATGCGGATGGTGTATACCGGGTGTATCCACTGAAGGATGTAGAGGCACGTTCGGTGAAAAATTTACAATGGGTGAAGAAGGTAGTTGGCGCTGAAGTAAGCGTTCATTAACCTTTTTATCGGTTCACACAAAAGCGCATTAACCCAGTTGCAATAAACTGTGAAAGCAAGCTTTTAGCGTCCGAATGAATTATAATAAGTAGTATGAAAGAAAGTAAAGGATGTGCAAAAGATGCTACATAAATGGGAAGGCATCATTTTAAAAGCGCGTGCTTACGGTGAATCAAATAAAATTGTGACGTTAATGACGAGAGAAGCGGGGAAAGTTGCCTGTATGGCGCGCGGGGCGAAAAAGCCAACGAGCCGTTTAGCAGGTGTCACGCAGCCGTTTGTGCACGGCTCGTTTTTAGTACAGCGAACAACGGGTATGGGAACGTTGCAGCAAGGCGAGCATTTTAATACAATGCGTCATATTCAAACAGATATTATGGCGACCGCTTATGCGAGCTATCTTGCCGAGCTTGTGGATCGTTTGATTGAAGAAAATGGACCTGAACCACATGCATTTGAGGTGTTATTGCAAGGGTTAAATGCCATTGAAGAAGGGCATGACCCCGAGGCAATTGCGCTGTTTGTTGATTGGAAAATGCTCCCGTATGCAGGGGTGCAGCCAATTTTACATGCATGCGCGGGCTGTGGCGCAGTGGACGGGGAATTTGCGTTTTCGTTCCCACAAGGTGGTTTTTTATGCCATCGCTGCTTCCATCTAGATCCGTACATTATCCGTTTATCGCCTACACAATTAAAGCTCATTCGTATGTTTTATACGGTGCCCATTGAACAGGTGGGTAAGATGGAATTAAAGCCTCAAACGAAGCAATTTATTAAGAAAATTGTCACGACGATTTATGAGGAACAAACGGGAATCCGTCTAAAATCGCGTAACTTTATTGAGCAATTAGAACGTACACCGCTCATGCAACGTGAGCCGAAAAAAGAACAATAATGAAAAGCCAGCCCGTTTGCGCGGCTGGCTTTTTGAATGGAGCGAGTAGATGATTCAGTTTCAAAATGAGCACATGACCGTTTTTCAAAGTGTACTTTATCAAACGACGTCAGCAGTCATTCAAACGGAGCAAGCCGTTATTATGACAGACCCCAATTGGCTACCGTCTGAAATTGACACGATTAAATGCTATATCGAGCGCATTATTGGTGAACGCCAGCTCTATATCATTTATACGCATAGTGACTTTGACCATATAATTGCGGCAGGTGCGTTCCCACATGCGCATACAATTGCAAGTGAGGCGTTTGTGAAGCGTGCAGATAAGGAAACAGTGCTTGAAGAAATTCGAGATTTTGATGCGCAGTATTATGTCACAAGGGATTACCCGATACTTTATCCAAAGATTGATATAGTGATTGGTGAGGATGGCCAACAGGTGATGCTAGGGGACATACTGTGCAGCTTTTATTTGGCACCGGGACATACCGAGGATGGGATTTTTACGATTGTTGAGCCACTTGGGATATTCCTGGCGGGCGATTATTTATCGGATGTGGAATTTCCGTTTATAAGTGACTACGCGGCTTACGTTGCTACCTTAGAAAAGGCGCAGCAGCTTGTCGAGAAGTTCAATGTAGGTGTGTTAGTACCAGGACATGGGCAAACGACGACCGAGCGCCTGGAGATGGAAAAGCGTATTCGTGAGTCACAGCGCTATTTGCACGATTTAAAGCAAGGGATCGATCAAGAGCCAATGTTAATGAAACGTTATCCATACTACCGCTCGTTAAAAGAGATGCATGAGCAGAATGAAAAAGCGCTGTAAGAGTTCTTACGGCGCTTTCTGTGCGTTTATAGGGGCTTTTCTTGAAGGCGCTCTAACACGCGGCGCTTGCGGTACAGCATCATGCCTGCTTCTGCGATATCTTCAATCATCGACTTGTTAATGAATGCGCCGAAAATCATACCGGCAATCGGGATCATTTGGAATAGCTTTTTCATGCCAAAGTTGTCACGGTATGTGTAAAACACCTCTTGCCAGCCTTTTAGCTGCGACATCATATTTTCCGTTGTAGCCGGATTTTCAAAGCTTTTTGTGAGCTCTTTTAAAATTTGCTCCTTGCCGACAATATCCGAGGACGCAAATTGAATACATTTGACGATGAAAATACGTTCTTGTTTTTCATTTGGATCGTAGCCGTGAATGAGCGCGATTTCCTGTAATGTTTTCAGGGCGATTCCTAAAATTACGGGAATATCAATTGCCAGTGTGAAAATGCCACCAAACCCCGTAGATGCCCCTTGTACGGTTGCGAGATTCGCGCGGCTTTTTTGCAGTTTTTCACTAAGCTCAACCATATCACGAAGCGGCATTTGCTGAATGTCTTCAAGTGAGGCCACATTGTGCAACGTTTGTTTTTGAATATGACGTAGCATGGCTTGCTGGCTCACTAAATACTTGCCACCAGTTTGAATATAGCTCACCAGTTCATCGATAAATAAGGCAATTTTTTCTTGTACAAATTTAGGTGTTAATTTATCGAGTATTTTAAACGGAATGCGACCAAGCTTTTCCCAAAACCACAGGCCTTTTTGATCTTTTTCCCATTTTTGAATATCTGTTAAATAATGCTGTAGTTCTTGTGTTGTTTCCATGTTACTCCTCCTAATGGATGCGCTCTTACCTATACGTATCCGTGTAGGAAAAGTTTCAAACGGTTATTCGAATTGGGTAAGTAATGGGGTAAGGTCATTTTTCAAATGCTCATAAAAGGTTGCCTCAAAGCCAAGCTGCTTATGCTGCTCTTTTTTTGAAAACAGTTCGTGCATGACATCGATTTTTTCCTTGGAGAAGCGGAAATGATGGTTGAAATGCGCACGCTGAGAATCATCGCTTAAATGCATATAGCCGCGAATAATCGTGTACAGTTGATTGTATTTTTGGTTAGCGAGTTGGTAGGCTTCACGGCTAAAGAGGCCGAGTGAAGTACTTGGATCCTCCAATGTTCGATAAAAGTCACGTGCTTCCCGATAGCTTTCAAGCTGCGTATTCGCTGTATGTAAAATATGGTGATTGGCGCGGTGTTCAGGGCATTCGAAATATAAAACTGCACGAACAAGCGCTGAAATTTTATCATACGTCTCAAGCGTTTTTGGCGCTGTTTCCTTCACTTGAAAAAACATGAACATCCCTCCCAAAAAAGTAAGTTATCTGAAAATTATAACTTATTTTTACTTACAATGTTCATGAAAATTGTAAGTAAAAATCTAGTAACATAGAGAGTGAACAAAATTTGCAAGGATGGTGGCAGCATGAATTACGAAGTTGTGTTATTTGATTTAGATGGAACGTTAATTGATCCAAAAGAAGGGATCACAAAAAGTGTGCAATACGCATTAGGAAAAATGAATGTGAATGTGGCAAGCTGTGATGAGCTAGAAAGTTTTATCGGACCACCTTTACAATTATCATTTATGGAGCAATACGGTTTTAGTGAACACGAGGCAAATGAAGCGATTCAATTTTACCGCGAGCGCTATAAGCCAACAGGGATTTATGAAAATACGGTGTATGAAGGAATTGTGGCATTACTAGCAGAACTTAAGGCAGCAGGGTGCAAGCTAGCAATCGCGACATCGAAGCCTGGTATATTCGCGCAAAATATCGCGGAGCACTATCATTTCGCGCAGTATTTTGACGCGATTGTTGGTTCAGAGTTAGACGGAACACGCACATTAAAAGCAGAAGTCATTGAAGAAGCACTTCGTCAATTAGGCAATCCTTCAGTTGATAAGTGCATCATGATTGGCGACCGTAAATATGACATCCTGGGTGCGCAGGCGAACAACATGGCAAGCGTTGGCGTGGAATATGGCTACGGATCAGTAGAAGAATTACATAGTGTGAACGCGTCATTTGTTGTCGGTACTGTTGCAGAGTTACGTGACGTGTTGATGAAATAAAACTAAAAAAGAAGCTGTTCTCCGTAAATGGGGAACAGCTTCTTGTTCTTTAAAATTAGAATTGTAAATGAGACTCGATATAAGCTTTTACATCAGCGATCGGCATGCGAAATTTGCTCGGAGTTACCGTGTGGCAAGCACACCGTAACCCACTCGCAGAACACGCTTACTTCTAATTAAATTTTTCTTAGAATTGTAAGTGAGATTCGATATAGGCTTTAACATCAGCAATCGGCATGCGTGTTTGCTCCATAGAATCACGGTGACGTACTGTTACTTGGCCGTCTTCTTTTGAATCGAAGTCGTATGTGATACAGAATGGTGTACCGATTTCGTCTTGACGACGGTAGCGTTTACCGATTGATTGAGATTCGTCGAAGTCAACTGGGAATGCTTTACGTAAGTCAGCCCATACTTCGCCTGCTTCGTCTGATAATTTTTTTGATAATGGTAATACGGCTGCTTTGAATGGTGCTAAAGCTGGGTGGAAGCGTAATACGGTACGCTTGTCATCGCCTTCTAATGCTTCTTCATCATAAGCGTCGCATAAGAATGCTAATGTCACACGGTCAGCACCTAAAGATGGCTCGATGCAGTATGGTACATAGCGTTCGTTTGTAATTGGGTCGATGTACGTGAAATCTTCACCTGAGTGCGCCATATGTTGTTTTAAGTCGAAGTCTGTACGGTCAGCGATACCCCATAGCTCGCCCCAACCGAATGGGAAGCGGAATTCGATATCAGAAGTTGCATTTGAGTAGTGAGATAACTCATCTTCCTCGTGGTCACGCATACGCATAGAATCTTCGTTCATGCCTAAGTTTAATAACCAATTTTTACAGAAGTTTTTCCAGTATTCATGCCACTCTAAGTCTTCACCTGGCTTACAGAAGAATTCTAATTCCATTTGTTCGAATTCACGTGTACGGAATGTGAAGTTACCTGGTGTGATTTCGTTACGGAATGATTTACCTACTTGTGCGATACCAAATGGCGTACGTTTACGCATTGAGCGTTGTACGTTTTTGAAGTTAACGAAAATCCCTTGTGCTGTTTCAGGACGTAGGAAGATTTCGTTTGTTGAAGATTCTGTTACACCTTGGAATGTTTTGAACATTAAGTTGAATTGACGGATGTCAGTGAAATCGATTTTACCGCAATCTGGACAAGTTACTGCTAACTCTTCCATTTTTGCTTTCATTTGGTCGAATGTCATACCGTCAACGATGATTTCTTCGCCTGTTTTAGCTAAGTTTGCATCCTCGATTAATTTGTCCGCACGGTGACGCGCTTTACAAGATTTACAGTCGATCATTGGGTCGTTGAAGTTACCAACGTGACCAGATGCTACCCAAGCTTTTGGGTTCATTAAAATCGCTGCGTCAAGACCTACATTGTGTTCAGATTCCTGAACGAATTTTTGCCACCAAGCTTTTTTAACGTTGTTTTTTAATTCCACACCTAGTGGACCGTAATCCCAAGTGTTTGCTAAACCGCCGTAAATTTCAGAACCCGGGAATACAAAGCCACGGTGTTTTGCTAATGATACGATAGTTTCCATTGATTTTTGTGTCATGAAAAATTCCTCCTAATTAAATCGATTATGTGTTGGCATGCTTTTGAGGTACGCCAAATGAAGATAAAAAGCACCCGTCTCCGGGCACAAACATGCCCGGGGACGAGTGCTGAATAAACAATACCCGCGGTTCCACCCCGCTTGTTTTTATGTAACATAAAAACCTCTTTAAAAAAATAAGCTCAGGGGTGCCGTTTCTCAATTCCAATCGTAGGCTTCCACTATCCCTACTCGCTTGTGGTAGAATTGGTACTTATTTATTCCCGTCATTGCTTGCGTATACAGTTAAATGTCCGAACAACTTGTTCGTTCGCTCATATTGTAGCAAAAGATTCTTTTCTTCGCAATATAGAAGAAAATAGTATATAATAATTCAGGAATAAGTATAACATTATTTTAAAGCGGGTGAGTCCAATAGAACTCAATAAACGTCAAGATGCGATCTTGCAAATTGTAAAAGAAAACGGCCCTATTACGGGTGAGCATATTGCTGAGCGCCTTGGATTAACGCGCGCTACATTACGACCGGATTTAGCAATTTTAACAATGGCAGGCTTTTTAGATGCGCGACCACGTGTTGGTTATTTTTATGCCGGAAAAAAAGCATCGGTTGTATTAACAGAGGCAATGCTGAACTTGAAAGTAAAAGATTTCCGATCATCACCGGTAGTCGTACCCGATCATATGACGGTTTATGACGCGATTATTTATATGTTTTCAGAAGATGTCGGGACATTATTTGTCATTGACCGCGATGAAATCCTGCAAGGTGTTTTATCACGTAAAGATCTCTTACGCTCAAGTATTGGTTCGCAAGAGTTGAATAAACTTCCAGTGCATATGATTATGACGCGTATGCCAAATATCGCCTATTGCACAAGCACAGAATCATTAGTCGAGGCGGCGAAAAAATTAATCGACCGTGAAATTGATTCAATGCCTGTTGTAGAAGAGACTGAGCAGGGAATCAAAGTCGTAGGACGCTTAACGAAAACAAATATTACACGTGCGTTCATTTCATTAGCAGAAACGCACGATTTATAGGTGAACGATGAAAAAAATAACAATTTTTGTTGTTTCTGATTCCGTTGGTGAAACAGGTGAAGTGGCGGTTAAAGCCGCAGTAAGTCAATTTCGACCGAATTTCGAAAATGTAAGAATTCGCAAGTTTCCTCACATTAATAAACGCGAGCTACTTGAAAAGATTGTTCATATCGCGGTATTAAATGAGGCGACAATCATCTTCACATTGGTTGCTGCAGAAATGCGACAAGCCATGCAAGAGCTTGCAACACAACATCAAATTCCAGCCATTGATTTACTAGGCTCCATGATCGATTTAATTGGACAGACAACAGGTGAAAAACCGTTACAAAAACCAGGACTTGTACATAAGCTTGACGATGATTATTTTAAAAAAATCGAAGCAATTGAATTTGCTGTTAAGTATGATGATGGTCAAGATCCACGTGGAATTTTGTTGGCGGATATCGTCTTAGTAGGTGTTTCACGTACATCGAAAACACCACTGTCGCAATATTTAGCGCATAAAAGCTATAAAGTAGCAAATGTACCACTTGTACCGGAAGTGACGCCACCACCGGAACTATGGAAAATTGATCCAAAAAAATGCTTTGGGCTCGTCATCACACCAGAAAAATTAAACAATATTCGAAAAGAACGCTTAATCACGCTTGGTTTAACTGAAGATGCATTTTACGCACAGCAAACACGAATTGAGCAAGAAATTAGCTATTTTTATAGTATTGTTGATAAAATAGGATGTCAGGCAATTGATGTAACAAATCGTGCTGTTGAAGAGACAGCGCACAAAATTATTGATTTATTCGAACGAGAATGTAAATAACAGTGAAAACCACCTCGAAATTTTTTTATGAGGAGGTTTTTTTATGGTTTGAGCCGAATCTTTAAGTTATAGAAAAATATGACGAAATTTTGTTTGTTGCCTGTTGTTTTTACGTGTTTTACTTAAAAGATATAGCGATAATAGGCTTTTTGTTTTATAATAATAAAATTGTGGTAAAAATATTATTTATAGAGAAGTTCTCATAATTATTCTTTGAAATTTGTCGAAATTTAAAGGATTTTTATAACTCATCTCGAAATATACAGATGGTGATAAAGTGGCTGGGAAAATACCTGAACATGTTATTGAGCAGATTCGTTCACAGTCTGATATAGTCGACGTCATTAGTGACTATATGCAGTTAACGAAAAGAGGGCGCAACTATTTTGGATTATGTCCATTTCATGGGGAGCAAACACCCTCTTTTTCAGTGTCCCAAGAAAAACAAATTTTTCACTGCTTTGGCTGTGGTGCAGGAGGAAATTCGATTACGTTCGTAATGGATATCGAGCATATCCCATTTCCGGATGCACTTGTTAAATTAAGCCAGCGTGCAGGCATTCCGCTTGAGGTTGAGCTTTCTAGCGATCAGCAGACACAAAGCAATCCTGTTTCAAAAAAAGAACAGCAAATGCGAGAAGCACATGCATTTGCAGTAGAGTTTTATCATCATATTTTAATGAATACCGAAGACGGAGAACCCGCGTTAGATTACTTACTTGAACGAGGGTTTACGCGTGAGCAAATCGAAACGCATCAAATCGGTTGGGCAATGCCAAATTGGGATACACTGTCCATACTATTAGAGCGAAAGGGATTTGACTTAGAAGAGATGGCCGACAGTGGGCTTATCATTCAGAAAGAAAGTGATGGGAGCTATTTTGATCGCTTTCGGGGACGGATTATGTTCCCCATTCGCGATGAAAATGGGAAGACCATTGCCTTTTCAGGAAGGATTTTAAATACAGATGGCGAGGATGCCAAATATTTAAATAGTCCTGAAACGCCAATCTTTCATAAAAGTCAGGTGCTTTATAATTTAGATAAAGCACGTGCGTCGATTCGAAAATCTCGTCAAGTAATCTTGATGGAAGGTTTTATTGATGTATTAGCGGCGAATCGTGCAGGCGTATACAATGCGGTAGCCACGATGGGAACGTCTCTTACAGCCCAGCATATTACAAAGCTTAAGCGCTTAGTGCAGCAAGTTACAGTTTGCTATGATGGTGATAATGCTGGCTTTGAGGCGGCCAAGCGTGCAGCGCAAATGCTTCACGACGAGCAATTGAAAGTCGAGGTTTCGGTTTTACCAGACAAGCTGGATCCGGATGAGTATATCCGACTAAACGGCGTAGAAGTCTTTAAGGACCAAATTATTGAAAAGCCGCATGCTTATATTGCATTTATGATGATGCATGCCAAGCGCGGTAAAAACTTTCAATTTGAAAATGATACATTGCAATATATTCAGGAAGTATTGGAAACGCTAAAGGGTAATACTTCCCCTACAGAACGAGATTTATACATTCGTCAAATTGCAGCGGATACCAATATTTCACCAGAAGCGATTAGTGCTCAGCTTCGTAAACTCTCAGCCGATACGGTGAAAGAGCAAAAAAGAAGCCAAGCGGTACTCCAAACGCCATCGAATGAGCTCGTGACGAAAGAGCGAAAACGCGATGCAACAGATCGTGCGGAACGACTATTACTTGCGCATATGCTGCATGATGTAAATGTTGTCAACAAAGTGCTCAAAAATGGCAACAACGAGCCATTTATTCATGAAGAATACTTAGCTGTTTTTATACGGTTAATTGGATTTTATGAAGAATATGAAATGGCAGATTTTCACCGCTTTGTCGAGGTGTTAAATGACGCTGAATTGCGCAAAATTGTTATGGAGGCCGCGTATATTGACCGCGATCCCGAACATGGGGACGCCGAAATTACCGACTGCATGCGACATATAGAAAAGCGTCGCCTCGAGTTACAAATAGAGCAATTAATACACAAGCAAAAAGAAGCGGAAAAGATGCACGAACATAGACGGGCTCTTGAAATTGCCCAAGAAATTATCGGACTGAAAAGAAAGATAACAACGGGCATTTAACGCGATTTGTTTTTTTAGAAGGAGGAAGGTTTATGGCGGACAAGTCAAAACATTCAAAAGATACGGTAGTTAATGGGGTTTCATTAGAACAAATTAAGAAACAACTTTTAGCAAAAGCGAAAGCAGTTGGCGAAATTTCAATGAAAGAAGTTTCAGATACACTAGCATTTTTTGAATTAGAAAACGAAGAAATTTTCAACTTTGCCGATGAAATCGAGAAAAGCGATGTAACGGTTGAAGGAAAAGAAGAGTTTGAAGAAGAATCACTTACAAAGCAAGAAACAAGTGAGGAAGTATTTGATTTAAATGATTTAAGTGTTCCTCCTGGCGTTAAAATTAATGACCCAGTTCGTATGTATTTAAAAGAAATCGGCCGTGTTGACTTACTTTCTGCCGAAGAAGAAATTCGTTTAGCAGAGCGTATCGAGCAAGGTGACGAGGAAGCGCGTAAACGTTTAGCGGAAGCAAACTTACGTCTTGTTGTATCGATTGCAAAACGTTACGTAGGCCGTGGTATGTTATTCCTTGATTTAATTCAAGAAGGTAACATGGGTCTAATTAAAGCCGTTGAAAAGTTTGATCACCGTAAAGGTTTCAAATTCTCAACTTATGCAACATGGTGGATTCGTCAAGCGATTACACGTGCGATTGCTGACCAAGCACGTACGATTCGTATCCCAGTACACATGGTTGAAACAATTAACAAGCTTATCCGTGTACAACGTCAACTGCTTCAAGACTTAGGTCGCGAACCGTCTCCAGAGGAAATCGGAGAAGAAATGGACTTAACGCCTGAAAAAGTTCGTGAAATTTTAAAAATCGCGCAAGAGCCAGTGTCACTTGAAACGCCAATTGGTGAAGAAGATGATTCGCATTTAGGTGATTTCATCGAAGACTCAGAAGCGCAATCTCCAGCAGATCACGCAGCGTATGAGCTATTAAAAGAGCAATTAGAAGACGTGTTAGATACATTAACAGACCGTGAAGAAAACGTACTACGTTTACGTTTCGGTTTAGATGATGGCCGTACACGCACATTAGAAGAGGTTGGTAAAGTATTTGGCGTTACACGTGAGCGTATCCGTCAAATCGAGGCAAAAGCATTACGCAAGCTGCGCCACCCATCTCGTTCAAAACGTTTAAAAGATTTCTTAGAATAGAAACTGTATAAAAGATGAAGACACAATTGCTGTGCTTCATCTTTTTTTTACATAAATTCATTTTCTTAGTTGAAAAGTAATGGTTTTTAAGAACGGTGATGCTACTTTTTACAGATGTTTCGAAGTTTTTTTTTCCTTACAATAAAAGGGAGAATGAAATACATATTATGAGATTTGGAGCGAAATTATGTCAAATCAAAAAAAGCAAATTATTATGAATGAAATCAAATTTTGGAAACAAAATAAACTATTACCAGAACATTATTGCGATTTTTTAATGACGCTTTATTCGGAAGGCAATCAACATGAAGAAATTGAAGGAAAAGCAAAAAATGCTGTACGTAATGTAGAAAAACGAAAAAAATTAAGTATGGCCGTCTTTTTTCCAATCGTTGCTGCAGTTATTGTATTGTTACTATTTACGATTCAATACGAATGGGTTGTGATTGCAGTTGCGGGAGCCTTTGCAGCGTGCTGTTTGCTAGGCGCCATTTACTTTGCAAAGAAAAACAATATCCTTGCAACGATGCTTCAGCTAGCGACAGCTCTTTCTGCATTAGGCGTAACATTAAAAATCTGTACAACGTATTTTGCTGGTAACAACGAAATGCTGTATGTACTACTTTTAGTCAACTGCGTGTTTTGGTTATTGAGCGGAATTATGTTGCGCATTATTTATTTTACGATTTCCGGTGTGTTAGGAATAATCGTAATCGTTGGGGCATGGATGTATTTTTTATAGTGTGGAATTCAGTGGATTATTTTTTAGTAATCCATTTTTTTGTGTAAAATTTTTTCATCTTTTCAAATGTGAAAAAAGAATAATTCTCTCGAAAATACGTATTTTCTGTAAAAAATACTATTTTTAGATTACAATAGTATGTAAACTATGTTGGCTGAGAGGATGATTGAAATGAATTTTGATTTATCGCAAGAGCAAGCAATGTTACAGAAAATGATTCGAGAATTTTCCGATGAAGTGGTGGCACCAGGTGCAGTAGAGCGTGATAAAACGAAAGCGTTTCCAATTGAAATTTTCAAGGAGCTTTCACAAATGGGCATTATGGGCTTGCCGTTTTCAGAGGAGTACGGCGGGGCTGGAGCGGATACGATTAGCTTTGCTATTGTCACAGAGGAATTAAGTCGTGTATGTGCGTCAACAGGGATTACATATTCGGCGCACATTTCACTTGGTGGTGCACCACTGCACTTATTTGGAACAGAGGAGCAAAAGCAAAAATATTTAGTGCCGATTTGTACGGGACAATCGTTTGGCGCGTTTGGTTTAACAGAGCCAAATGCAGGGTCGGATGCTGGTGGTACGGAAACGTCAGCCGCATTATCAAATGGAGAGTTTGTTATCAATGGCACAAAAGTATTCATTACAAACGCGAGCTATGCCAAGCACTTGGCATTAACAGCGATTACTGACCGTCAAGGCGATAAAAAAGAAATTAGCGCAATTATTGTGCCGACCGATGCATCAGGTTTTACGATTAAATCGGAGTATGAAAAAATGGGCTTAAACGCTTCGAATACAACAGAGCTCATCTTACAGGATGTTCATGTGCCAGAGGAAAATTTACTTGGTGTCCGTGGAAATGGCTTTAAGCAGTTTTTAACGACGCTAGACGGGGGACGTATTGGCATTGCAGCGATGGCGGTTGGTATTGCGCAAGGTGCGTTAAATAAAGCGTTGCAATATGCAAAAGAGCGCAAGCAGTTTGGTAAAACATTAGCAAGCTTCCAAGCAACGCAGTTTAAGTTAGCCGATATGGAGGTAAAGATTCAACTAGCAAGAACGTTTGTCTACAAAGCAGCTTGGCTAAAGGATCAAGGGCGACCATTTGGCAAAGAAGCAGCGATTGCCAAATATTACGCTTCAGAAATGGCGATGGAAGTATGCGATGAAGCCATTCAAATTCATGGCGGCTACGGCTATATGAAAGAATATGAAGTAGAACGCTTCATGCGCGATGCCAAACTCCTTGAAATTGGCGAAGGTACATCTGAAGTTCAAAAAATGGTGATTGCAAGACATATCTTATAATGTCTATTTAAATTGGTAAAATTGTTACAAAGATAGTAAAAGTTGTGGTGTAGGTCTTTTAGTTTTTTACAGAATCAAGTACAATTAGAATTGTTTACTAGGCGCTTGTCTAGCAGTAATAGAATAATTTATGAGGGAGGGGAACTCTATGAGAAACAATCCACTAATTCCTTACGTTCTTATCATGGTATTCGGTATCGGTCTAATTTTCTTCATGTCATTTGAGGGTGCAGCTGATAAAAACAGTGCGGATGAGGATCACGGTTCAACTGCTGAAATCAGCGGTGAAGAGGTAGCTCAAAAGAACTGTATCGCATGTCACGGTGGGGACTTACAAGGTCAAGGAACTGCGCCGGCAATCGCTGGTTTAGATGCTGAACATATTAAAGAAGTAGCTTTAAATGGTCAAGGTGCGATGTCTGCAATGCTTAGTAATGAAGCAGAGGCAGCAGCTGTAGCAGAATATATTTCTGGTCTATAATCAACAAAGTGTAGAAGTAGAGTCATCTATTTCTACACTTTTTTGTGTTGTAAAGGACTAAAGCGAGACGTGCTCTAGAAATTTTTATATAATGAAAGTAATTTGTTATATAGAAAAGAGGAACTAGTGTATGAACGCTCAAAAACTTTCAAAACGATTAGAAGCGGTGGCGTCGTTTGTCCCAACAGGTGCAGTAGTAGCAGATATCGGAAGTGACCATGCTTACTTGCCATGTTACTTAGTACATAAAGGCATTGCGTCGCGCGCAGTTGCGGGGGAAGTCGTACAAGGTCCCTTTGATTCAGCGGTGCGTCAAGTGCGTACAGAAGGGCTAGCAGACAAAATTACGGTACGTTTAGCAGATGGTCTAGCAGCAGTAGAAGAAGCAGATGGCGTAACGGCTGTCACAATTGCGGGTATGGGTGGTCCATTAATCGTATCCATTTTAGAAAAGCATCCACAGGCATTAAAAACGGTAACCCGCTTAATTTTACAGCCGAATATCCACGCAAAAGCGATTCGTGAATGGGCAGTACAGCACGGCTGGGCACTGCAAGACGAAGTAATCTTAGAAGAAGACGGCAAAGTATATGAAGTGCTTGTTTTACAACGTGGGTCAATGGATTTAACAGAAGCCCAAACATTACTTGGACCAAAACTAATGAACACAAAGAGTGCTGTATTCGTTGACAAATGGTCTCGTGAAGTGGCGAACTGGCAGCGCGTACAACAAGCGATTGCAAGTGCAGAGCCAACAGAAGAAAATAAAGCAAAATCTGAGGAGCTTGCGCATTTAATCGAACTTGTGCAGGGGGCGATTTCATGAAAACGGTAAACGGTAACGAAATTATTCAACTGTTTGAATCGTGGTCACCGAAGAAATACGCCTGTATGCCAAACGATCCGATTGGCTTAGCAATTGGCACATTAAATAAACCCGTGGCCAATGTATTAGTAACACTAGATGTGACGCATGAAGTGGTAGATGAGGCAATTGCAAAAGGCTGTGAATTAATCATCGCGCACCACCCGCCAATTTTTATGAAGCTATCAAATTTACGTACAGATAATCCACAAGGTGCGCTCTATGAAAAATGTCTAAAAAACGATATTGCGGTCTATGCAGCGCATACCAATTTAGACGTCGCACCAGGTGGGGTCAATGATTTACTAGCGGATGCACTTATGCTAGAGAACCGTCAAATTTTAGACTATTCATATGAAGAAAACATGATGAAGCTTGCCGTATTCGTACCGACTGCTGAAAGTGAAGCAATGCGTGAAGCGTTAGCGAAAGTTGGCGCTGGGCGTATTGGCAACTATGAGGCATGCAGCTACACACTTGCTGGAGAAGGACGTTTCCGTGCATTAGACGGCGCAAATCCAACAGTAGGTGAAGTGGGTGAACTTCATGTAGAACCAGAACAAAAATTCTAAGTCGTGTTCCCAAGCTCGATTAAAAATAAAGTGTTAAAAGCGATGCTAAACGCACATT
>SMEP01000154.1_pt1 | contig 14658 bp, 13 predicted proteins | sample 2456231 | NCBI WGS metagenome assembly SMEP01 (sample SAMN10132595, study PRJNA489261) | soil metagenome | isolation source: day1 control-silty clay loam soil ammended with raw manure from dairy cow... | place: USA | collected 2015-05-15
TACGTCTAGGCTAAAGCGCCAGCCCCTCGGACATTTCGGTCTCGCCGTCGAAAGTGGTAAAGCGTTTACTTTCTAGTCGGGCCCTCCAATGTCTGAGGCTCACACGACGTGAGTCATGTCGGTCATGCCACATGGATGTGGCGTTTTGACCGACGCGGGGCTGAACGGGCGCTTTAGCACTTTTGTTATTTAGAACGAGATACTAATAAAATTAAATAGCATAATAAGCCGAATAGTAATGTAATGAGTAATGAATGTAATAACGAAACAAGTAATTGCAACTTTAATAGGACAACAAGCATACCTGCTAACACTTGTCCAATGACAAGTGACATCGCAATCACCCAGCCCCAATAAATAACGCGTTGACCTTTATAATTACGAACGACATAAATCGTAATATAAACCATCCAAATGAAGAAGATCAACACCGCGAATCGGTGCCCCATTTGTACCCATTCGTACAAATTATAAGGAATGGCAAAAGGTTCGTCGTTACGACAGAATGGCCAATCCGGACAGACTAAACTTGCATCCGTATGACGAACAAGTGCCCCTGTGTAAACGACAACATATGAATAAAACGTTACTGCAATTGTATGTATTTTTAATTTTTTACTCATCAAAATTCGATTCGTATCGAATTTTTTATCGGCTTCAAAAACAATTAGCGTAAGTAACAGTACAGATGCAAAGGAGATTAATGAAATCCCGAAGTGCAATGCTAAAATGTAGTCACCTTGTCCCCAAAGTACTTGTGCAGCACCAATTAGTGCTTGGAGAATTAAGAAGAACAGCGCTAAAAATCCTAAAAATTTCACTTCACGAATATGTCCAAGTGAGCGCCAAGTCCAAACGACTAAAATAAGAATGAAAATGGAAACCGAACCTGTCACTACTCGATGTGAAAATTCTATTAGAACTTCTGTTGTAATTTCTTTTGGAATTAATGAGCCGTTACAATCAGGCCAATTTCGACCACAGCCTAAGCCGCTATCTGTTTTTGTAACGAGCGCGCCACCTTGAAGAATTAACAACATGCCAAGCGTCGATAAAACACCAAACCATTTTAAAAATTTATTGTATTTTTGTTGCATGAAGTTGAGCCCACCTACTTTAATATTAAACGTCGCTTATGAAAGCGTCTCTAGTTTAAGATAATAGCGAAAAAATGGTAATATTACAACTTATAACAAGGTTTGACTTGGAATAGCAACCATTTTTTCACAAATTGTTCATAAATTCGTCTCCTATCCTTCACAAATATTGGCAGAAAATGCATTACTATATATATGTTGTTCTAGATTTCTAAGCGCTTTATGAACTTTGAATTACATATATTTGAAATTTCGCGAAACGTCTAGAAATCCGATGCAAATTTAGATATAGTAATGGTAGCGGAATATGCTTACAAATTTGAAAGGAAAAGTAATTTTTGTCGCCAGACCTTTGTAAGAACGAGCATTGTTACTTACATAACGAGCGTTTTCTTGTCAGTTTTCTTGCACTTATTGATTGAAATTGGTAATTCAAACTTTATGGAAACGAACAAGTTAAACGAAAGTTATCTCATCTTTTTCATAAATAGCGTGTTTACATCGAGTTAAACAAATAGTTATTGCGAAGAGGATGCTAGATAAAGAGGCGCAAAAAATGACAAGATCCTTCTTCATTCGTAAGCGAAATTTTGTAAAAAATGGCATCATTCGTTGCCATGCATGTGGGGACTAACAATTTGATTAGCATATAACGATGAGCATGCCATAAAATTTTATGTAGAATGGTGACATCAATTTCTAGCACTGATAATCTTCCTGTACGTTCACTATTCTCTAAAATTAATAACAGCATGTCTTGTTGTAGCGTACATAAACATGAGCTAATCACTTTGGTTGGAGCGTAGTGGCTTACACATTGGAATTCTTTCTTTGGCAGTATGTACTGCATGAGAAATACAATCTCTTATACTTTTTGTATAAGACGTATTTCTTACCTAAGAATTCACATAGACATAACCGCAGTCCTGGTTACACATGAAAATACAACAAAGAAAGAGGGGTTTATTAAGCTATGATGAAAGGGCTTAAAAAATGGCGTTTATTCTCGCTATTAACAGTAATGACAGTTTTCCTTTCAGCATGTGGTGAAGAGTATCTTTCAACGCTTCGCCCGGCAGGTCCGGTAGGTCAAGAGCAATTAAATATTTTAACTTTATCTATTGTGATTATGGCGCTAGTCGTAGTCGTAGTATCTACAATTTATTTAGTTGCATTCCTTAAATTCCGCCGTGCTAAAGTAGGCGAAAACCATATGCCTAAGCAAGTGGAAGGTAGCCACACATTAGAGGTAATCTGGACAGTTATTCCAATTATTTTACTATTAATCTTAGCTGTACCAACGTTAAACTCTACTTATAAATTTGCAGATGTTGCTGCAATGGATGAAGTAGATGAAGACGGCAACAAAACTGCTCTTACAGTGAATGTAACAGCGAAATTATACTGGTGGGAGTTTGAGTATCCAGATTTAGAAATTATTACGGCACAAGAATTAGTCGTACCAACTGATGAAAAAGTATACTTCAACTTAATCGCTACAGACGTGAAGCATTCATTCTGGATCCCAGCAGTGGGCGGTAAGATGGATACGAACGTTGATGGTATTAACAAGTTCTACCTAGAATTCGACAAAGAGTCAGCTGGATTAAATGATGGAGAAGGCGTATTCTACGGTAAATGTGCGGAGTTATGTGGTCCTTCTCACGCATTAATGGACTTCAAAGTAAAAACACTTGAGCCAGCAGCATTTGATGCTTGGGTAGCTGCAATGAAAGCAACAGAAGGCAATACGGCAAGTGCAGACTCAACAGACGTTGGTGAAGCAACATTCGCAAATTCTTGCCTAGGATGTCACGCTGTATCAGCAGTAGCTGGTAACGGTATGGGTCCAAACTTAACAACATTTGGCGACCGTAACCGCGTAGCTGGTTTCATGGATCATACGGTAGAAGATACTACTGAATGGATTATGGATGGTATGGAGCCTGAATCAAAACTAAAACCAGGCAACACAATGAATGGCAAATACAATGTAACTCCGGAAGAAGCAAAAGCGATTTCAGAGTACTTAATGACATTAACAGTTGAAAAGTAATTTAAAACAAGAGAGAAATTTTGAAGGAGGTTAAAGTTGTGAGCTCTGTTACACAGAAAAAGGGCTTCGGGGCACATGTATGGGACTATTTAACAACGGTCGATCATAAAAAAATCGCCATTATGTATTTAGCTGCCGGTACACTGTTCTTCGCAATCGCAGGATTTGAAGCGCTACTTATGCGTATTCAATTAATGTTCCCAGAAAGTACGTTCATTTCTGCTGGCCTATTTAACGAATTATTAACAATGCACGGTACAACGATGCTATTCTTAGCAGCGACACCGATTATCTTTGCCTTTATGAATGCTATTGTACCGCTTCAAATTGGAGCGCGTGACGTAGCATTCCCATTCTTAAACTCACTAGGGTTCTGGTTATTCTTCCTTGGTGCGGTATTCCTTCACCTTTCATTCTTCTTAGGTGGAGCGCCTGATGCAGGTTGGACTTCATATGCATCACTATCTTTATATTCACCAGGACATGGTATTGACTTCTATATCCTAGGTTTACAAATCTCTGGTGCGGGTACATTAATTTCTGGTATCAACTTCATCGTAACAATTATTACGATGCGCGCACCTGGTATGACGTTCATGCGTATGCCACTATTTACTTGGACTACTTTAGTATCAAGTTCATTAATTTTATTCGCATTCCCTCCACTTACTGGTGGTTTATTCTTAATGTTAGTTGACCGTATGTTCGGAGCAAACTTCTTCGATCATACAATGGGTGGTAACACCATTATTTGGGAGCATTTATTCTGGATCTTTGGTCACCCTGAAGTATATATCCTAGTATTACCAGCGTTTGGTTTATTCTCTGAGATTATTCCAGTATTCGCTCGTAAACGTTTATTCGGGTATTCTTCAATGGTATTCGCAACAATCTTAATCGGTTTCTTAGGATTCATGGTATGGGCCCACCACATGTTTACAGTTGGTTTAGGTGCTACTGCCAATGCTATCTTCGCCGTTGCAACAATGGCAATCGCCGTTCCTACAGGTATGAAAGTATTTAACTGGATTCTGACAATCTGGGGCGGTTCAATTAAAGTTACAGTACCAATGCTTTATGCACTTGGTTTCATCCCGTCATTCGTTGCGGGTGGTGTTACAGGGGTTATGCAGGCAACTGCGCCACTTGACTACCAATTACACGATTCTTACTTTATCGTAGCTCACTTCCACTACGTAATCGTAGGTGGTATCGTAACTGCGTTATTCGGTTCAGCTCACTTCTACTGGCCGATTATGTTTAACCGTGCGTTAAATCCGAAACTTGGAGTACTTACTTTCTGGGTATTCTTCATTGGTTTCCACTTAACGTTCTTCGTACAACATTTCTTAGGTTTAATGGGTATGCCACGTCGTGTATTCACATACATGGGCGGTCAAGGTTGGGATTTATTCAACTTTATCTCTTCAATTGGTGCCATGATGATGGGTGTTGGGGTAGTTTTATTAGTAGTCGATGTATTATTATCGATTAAATCAGAACCAGTTAACAAGCGCGACTACTGGGGCGATGGCCGTTCACTTGAGTGGGCAATCGAAACGCCACTACCATTCTATAACTTTAAACAAACACCACTTGTACGTGGATTCGATCCATATTGGATTGAAAAAGAAGAAGGTAACAAAGAAGGTATGGTATATGCTGAGCCACTAGGCGAAATTCACATGCCAAACAACTCAATCTTACCTTTAGTTATGTCAATCGGTGTATTCATCGCTGCATTCGGTGCACTATATAGCCCTTGGGGTGATCAAGTGCAAGCAGGTACAGCTACAGGTGCTTCACCAGCCGTATCATTAGCATTAATTATCGGTGGTTTAGGCTTAACAGTAGGTTCTATGATCGCTCGTTCAGTAAAAGACGATTTAGGCTTCCACGTAACAGTTGCTGAAGTTGAAGCAATTGAAACAGATTTAGCGAACTACCGTGCAACAGGAAATAAAGGGGGTAACAAGTAATGGATATTAATCAAAAATTTACTCCACAAACTTGGCCAAAACACCCTGAGCAAGCTACACAAGAAGGGAAAAACAAGTTAGTTGGTCTTTGGATTTTCCTAGCGTCAGATACAGTATTATTCGCGAGTGTGTTCGCTACATACATCGCATTAAAAGATCATGGTCCTGCAGGGATGGAATTTGCTGCAAAAGACCTTTATGAATTACCATTAGCATTCATCATGACGATGTTATTATTAACATCTTCGTTAACATCTGTGTACGCCATGTACCATATGAAGAACTACAACTGGAATGGCGTTCGTACATGGATGGGTATTACCGTATTATTAGGGTTAGGATTCTTAGGTTTAGAAATCTATGAATTTAATCATTATGTTCATATTGGCTTTGGTTACACACAATCGGCATTCTCTTCTGCGTTCTTTACGCTTGTCGGGATGCACGGTTTACACGTAATCATCGGGCTAGTTTGGATTACAGGCTTAATTGTTCGTAACGGTGGTCGCGGACTTAACCTTTACAACGCGCCGAAGTTCTTTGCAGCTTCATTATACTGGCACTTTATCGACGTTGTATGGGTATTCATCTTCACAGTAGTATATCTGATGGGAGTGTTGGGATAATGGCACACGGAACTCATGTAGAAGTACGTACTCCAGCGCAATATGAATATGATAAAGCGCAATCTAAAGCACATATGCGTAAACAGGTAGTAAACTTTGCGATTATGATTTTCTTGACATTTATCGCGTTTGCTTCTGTTTTAGCAGAATTTGCACCTGCCTTTATCATTCCAGTGATTTTATTATTAGCTGGAATCCAAGTAGTATTACAACTTTATGCTTTCATGCACTTAGAAGACCGTTCTACACACATGGTTGGTGTAATCGAATTCTTCATTTGGAGTGCTGCCTTCATCGCGTTTACGTTCTTTGTAGCGTTTACAACGATCATTTGGTGGGGCAACTAATTAGCAAACACGTCCTTAGCATCTCGCTAAGGGCGTTTTGTTTGTCTAATTAGTGGTTCCTCACCATAACATAGAGTTGCAATGTCTAATAAATTTTTGCTTGATAGATTGGCGTGCTACGGCAAGACCGCGACAAAGCCACGTGATACGTGTCTTTATCACTGTCTTTGTTGCCGTTTGCGAGGCACGCCAATCGCAAGGTGCTGCGCTCGGTATGAGTGAAGGAAAGAGCCCTAAGTAAGCCGCTTGCGCTAGCGCGAGGCGGCGGGGAACGGAAATTCTCAGCTGTTATTATTGGTAATGTTCTGTTAAAAAGAGACGCCATTTTACAGAAACTCACTTTATATCAAAGCAGAGTGCCTCGAAGCGAAATGTGGTCACAAACCAATCCGCTTCAACGAATATAGTTGTGCGGAGCGTAGGGGCGGACTTCTAGGGGATTAAGCGTGCGCGGAATATCCAATGTTGTGTGCCTTTGTTAGAGGCACACAACATTTAGATGGAGCCACGCCCCCAGAAAAGCCTGCCCCGGAGCGCAGTACAACGGACTAAGGGCTCAAACCACCTCGCTTCAATGCGCATACACCCGTAGCAAAGCAGTAAGGGCCCGATTAGAAAAACGTTTTTTATCTTGCCATCCCAACTTATAGTGATGAGCTTTATTAATCAATTTTTTAACAAATATCAAAAATACATGTTTGAATTCATTCAATTGTCATAGTTATTCCATTGAAGTTATAAATTTCCCATTTTATAATGAACTTACTGATGTTTAAAGGAGCATGGTTATATGCCGATAAGTATTTTTGGTTTTCAAGCATTATGGAGTCCGTATTTATTAGGGACGCTTATACTTGTGACAGTCATCTATTTTTTAGTAACCGTTAAGTGGCAACATAAGTTTGCAGCAAGTGAACCATTAAAGAAAAGTGAAGCGATCAATTTTATCCTTTTTGTCATTTCGTACTATATTATAAAAGGCTCGCCGATTGATTTATTAGGTCATATTATGTTTACAATGCATATGACACAAATGGCCTTTTTATTATTATTAGTACCGATTTTCTTTATTAAGGGGATTCCGGGTTGGGTTTGGAAGATTGTTGTGGAAACGCCGATTATGCGTACAATTTTCAAAATATTCACGAAGCCTTTAGTAGCGATTATCTTGTTTACAGGACTGTTTTCGGTTTACCATTTACCGCTTGTATTCGATACAATTAAATTAAACGAAGCGTTACATATGCTGTATACGATGATTTTATTCCTTTCAGCTATTTTTATGTATTGGCCACTCATCAATCAAATAGACAACCAGAGTGAAATGAACAACATGAGTAAGCTGGCTTATATTGCAGGGAATGCGGTATTAATTACACCGGCCTGTGCATTAATTATTTTCGCATCTGGTCCGATGTATGGTACATATAGTGATAGCGAGATGTGGATGAAGGCGATGGCGCTTTGTGTGCCTTCAGATACATTATCAAACCTTAGCTTATCAGGACCGGAATTGTTTTCGAATATGGATTTAGTAAGTGATCAGCAAGTTGGTGGCGTACTGATGAAAATTATTCAAGAAATTATTTTCGGGGTTATTTTATTCCGCATTTTCCGTAAATGGTGGGATACGGAGCGTACTAGCCAAGAAGAAATAACAGAAAATGCGTTAAAAGAGTTCCAAAATAGAACTCGCTATCAATAAAATGATAAGATAGACACAGCATGAAGCGTCATGTTTATAAACAAATGAAACATAATTTTAGATTGGGGATTTGAAAAATGGGCTTACCTATTTTACCTACAATCAGCACGACATTTATTGTCATTAGTGCTGTTTTAGTAGCAATTGGCTGGGTGCTAATTGCGCAAAGAAAAATTGAAGCGCATAAGAAAGTGATGTTTGCAGCTGGTGTATCAGCGTTAATCTTTTTCATTATTTATGCGACACGTACAGTATTTATCGGAAATACGGCTTTTGGTGGCCCAGATGATCTGAAGGGCTACTATACGTTCTTCTTAGTTTTCCATATTACATTAGCAACAGTTGGTGCTGTGTTTGGTTTAACAAGTATATTCTCAGGTTATAAAAATAACTTGAAACTACACCGTCGCATCGGTCCGATTACAAGTGTGATTTGGTTCTTCGTAGCAATTACAGGGGTTTTAGTTTACTTATTACTTTATGTATTTTATGAAGGCGGAGAAACAACGTCGGTATTTAAAGCAATTTTAGGTTTCTAATGGAAAGCTTCTCATACATTGTGTGAGGGGCTTTTCTTTTTTTATTAATGAAATTATAAATTAGCGCATTGAGGATAACTTTGCATAAAATTTTGTCTACGTCTAGGCTAAAGCGCCAGCCCCTCGCAACATTAGAACCCTCCTGCAAAAGTGGAAGACCGTTTACTTTTGCGTCGGGCTCTCCAACGTCTGAGGCTCACACGACGTGAGTCATTTCGGTCATGCCACATGGATGTGGCGCTTTGACCGATCGGGGCTGAAAGGGCGCTTTAGCACTTTTGTTATTAAAAGCATTGGAAGGAGCGAATGCTGTTTGGGTTTAGTGGCTGATAGACCCAGCCGAGTCTGTGACGCCATCTGAAGCCGAAAATGATATTTCGTGAAACAAATGTCGGGAAGTACCAAAAATCAGTGCGGTTATTTAACCAAACAAACGTGTTTCGGTATAAGCAGCTTCGCATATTTCCTGAACCAGGATTCCAGTTTGTCATAGTTGGTGTGAATTCAGGGGGAGGTCCCATTGGTGAAGGGAATTGCGTGTTTCCCCCAGGAGGTCCAGGAGGTGGCGCAGAAGACCCTGGGAATCCAGGAGGTCCAGAAGATCCCGGGAATCCAGGGGGTCCAGGAGGTCCAGAAGATCCTGGGAATCCAGGAGGGCCGGGTGGGAAGAAGCCAGGCTGTTGTGGCCAATTGAACGGCTCAAAATCGTCTTGTTGATTATTAAACGGATACATATTCACATATTCCTTTCCTTCGTGCAGATAGTGTAAGTTATTCAGAAAAGATTTTCATATGTAGGCGATAACACGGAAGGCATGTGCTTCCTAATTAAAGAAAAAATCCAACATCTTTTCAATAAAGAAAAAATGCTGGATTAGTTAGGTAAGTTTATTGATTTAAAGTAGAATGTTTCTTACCGTACACAAAGTACAGAATGATGCCGAGTACAAACCACACACTACATGCAATCCACGTATGTGCAGAGAGCTGGCTAATTAAGAAAATACATAACAATAATGAGACGATTGGTAATACTGGATAGAACGGTACTTTAAAGCCGCCCGTTGGTAAGTCTTTATTTTTACGTAAATAAAGAATGCCTGCTGATACGAAGATAAACGCAATTAATGTGCCCATGTTTACCATTTCAGCTAATGTACCAAGTGGAACTAAACCAGCAATAATCGAAATCACGATTGTAAACATAAATGTATTTTTCACAGGTGTTTTACGTTTTGGATGTAACTCTTTCAGCATTTTTGGCATTAAGCCATCACGTGAAAAGGCCAGTAACAGACGTGTACCTCCATACATCATAACTAACATGACAGTCAGCATCCCAATAACCGCACTTAGCGAGATAATACCAGCTACCCAGTCTTGTCCGACGAAATTCATCGCAAAAGCTACGGGATCTGAGACATTTAGTTGCTGATAAGGAACAATACCTGTTAAGACAAGTGAAACCGCCACATACAGAATCGTACAAATAATTAATGAACCGATAATTCCGATTGGCATATTACGCTGTGGGTTTTTTACTTCCTCAGCAGCTGACGACACCGCATCAAAGCCTAAGTAAGCAAAGAATACGAGCGCTGCACCCGTGAACACACCATTCATACCATATGGTAAAAATGGAGACCAGTTTTCAGGCTTCACGTAAAATACCCCAACGATGATGAACAATAGAACGGCACCAACTTTTAGTGCGACAAGGATGGCATTAAAGCGTGTTGATTCCTTCATCCCTAATGATAGAAGCGAGCCGATGACAAAAATGATAATGACAGCAGGTAAGTTAATGTACGTGCCATTCTCTACACTAAATGAGTTTGTTAGCGCTTGCGGTAAGTGAATTCCGAAGCCTTCTACTAACGTAACAAAGTAACCTGACCAGCCTGTTGCTACGGCTGCTGTTGCTAAGCCGTATTCAAGTAGTAATGACCAGCCGACAAACCAAGCGACAATTTCACCAAACACAATATAGCTATATGAGTAAGCGCTACCTGTTACGGGAACAGTTGAAGCAAATTCTGAATAACAGAGCGCGGCTAATGCACAAACGATTGCTGCGATAATGAATGAGAATACAATACCGGGTCCCGCATGCTGCGCTGAAACCGTACCAGGAAGAATGAAGATCCCGGTTCCGACGATCGCACCAACACCTAAGAGCATTAAATCAAAGGGTCCCATCGTCTTTTGAAGCTGCATCGTACCTTTTTTGTGTAAAAGGTCATCGATTGGCTTCTTTCTTAGTAATTTTTTCATAATTACACCTATTTCTATGGAGTGATAATCAAAATAATATCATTAATTTTCAGAATATAAAAGTACTTTATTGAGTTGAAGTGTTGAAGTGAGAAACAATGTGTCGCTTTGAGAAAAATGTAGGATAAACTACAGCTAAATAGACATAAAAAAACTAGGTGTTAAAAAACACCTAGTCGAAGAATTGCTTTGGTATGAAAGGATGATGACACCCGTTCATGAACACCTTATTTTGTGTAGTTATCGAAGTAACCTTGGATGTAAATCATTGGTGTACCTTTGTCACCAGAACCAGAAGTTAAGTCAGATAAAGAACCAATTAAGTCTGTAAGCTTACGAGGTGTTGTACCTTGTGCAGCCATTTGACCAGTTAAATCTTCTTCTTTGTTGTTGATATAGTTTTTAATTGCAGCTTTTAACTCTTCGCCTGATAATGCAGCGAAATCGTTATCTGCTAAATATTTTAATTTAATTTCGTTTGGTGTACCATCAAGACCTGGTGTATAAGCAGGTGATACAACTGGGTCAGCAAGCTCCCAAATTTGACCTACTGGATCTTTGAACGCACCGTCACCGTAAATCATTACTTCTACTAATTTGCCAGTAGCAGCTAGGATTTTTGCTTGGATGTCGTCAACGATTGGTTGGCAGTTTGTTGGGAATAATTTAATACTTTCTTCAGTTGATTTGTTAGAACCTAATAAACCGTAGTTTGTATTGAAGCCAGAACCGTTATGAGATTCAGCTAAAATGTTGTCTAAGCCATATACTTTTTCAGCACCAGCTGCTTGAAGTAAACGTTTTGTACGGAAGCGAGAGTGAATATCACATGTTAGCACGCTCTTTGTGTAATCTAAAATTGTTTTGGCATTGTTTGAGAAGATAACTTCAACTTCAGCGCCTTGCTCAACGATTAATTCTTTGTAGTACTCGATGTAATCAACACCAGTAAATGTATGTTTGTTATAACCGAAGTGACCACGGAATTCAGCTTCTGTTAATACGTCTGTCCAAGGGTTAATACCTTTTTCGTCTAACTCATCTAATGTTACTAAGTGGTTACCTACTTCATCAGAAGGGTAGCTTAGCATTAACACGATTTTCTTCGTGCCTTTTGCAATCCCTTTTAAAATGTTTGAGAAACGGTTACGTGAAAGGATTGGGAAAATAACCCCAACAGTGTCATCACCGAATTTTGCTTGTACGTCAGCAGCAATATCAGTAATTTTTGCGTAGTTCCCTTGCGCACGTGCTACTACTGATTCTGTAACGGTTACGATATCACGATTTTCAATTGTATAACCTTCAACTTGTGCTGCATTTAATGCTGTATCAACGACGATTTGTACAATGTCGTCACCTTCATTGATAATTGGGCCACGAAGACCTCGTACAACTGTTCCTACTACACGTTCCAAAATAATCTCTCCTTATATATAAACAACTATTGTTTTGTTTTTAACTCACGAGTTATACTATAACGCGAGTATGTGATATAAGTAAAATTAATATTTCTAATAACAGATATAAGTGGTGGTTATATGATAGCGAAGTTAGAGCTGTATCGAATTTTTAATGCAGTCAGTCGGAATAAAAGCTTTTCAAATGCAGCAAAAGAGCTGTACATGACACAGCCAGCAGTGAGTCAATCCATTTCAAAGCTGGAAAAGGAACTAGAAACCTTACTATTTAATCGTACGCCTAAAGGGGTTACGCTCACAAATGAAGGGGAACTTTTACATGAATATGTAAATTCTGCGTTAGGAATCCTCGATGCTGGGGAAGAAAAAATAGCAGAATTTAAAAACCTACAAACTGGGCAATTACGTATTGGGGTAGGCGATACGATTTCGCGTCATTTCCTCTTACCATATTTAGAAACGTTTCATATAAGATATCCTGGGATAAAATTAAAAGTATTAAACGGGACAACGAGTGAAATTTTAACGTTTATTAAAGCTGGGGAAGCGGATTTAGGGATTTGTAACTTACCGGTAACAGATGATCATCTTCAAGTTGTGCCTTGTAAGGAGATTCATGATATATTTGTATGCGGACAAAAATATAAAAACCTAACAAAAAAACCAATTAGCTTAGATATGCTGATGAAGTTGCCGCTCATTTTTTTAGAGAAAAAGGCAAATTCACGCAACTATGTGGAAAGCTATTTAAAGGAACAGGGTTATGCGATTTCTCCAGAGTTTGAGTTGGGTTCGCATGATTTGATATTAGAATTTGCGAAAATTAATTTAGGTATTGCAAGTGTGACAAAGGAATTTTCAATGGATTATATTGAGCGTGGACTTTTATATGAAATTGAGTTACAGCAAAAAATCCCAAAACGTAACATTGGCATCGTGCACTTAAAAACCGTACCGATCTCACAAGCAACCAAAAAATTTCTCGCCATTGTCAAACCAGGGATTATACATTAACAGAAAATGAGGAAACAATATGTCAAACGACTTTAAACAATACGATTTATCACAAGAAATTACACGAGCACTGAGCGATTTAGATTACCATACACCATCAGAGGTGCAGGCAAAGGTGTTACCGCATGCACTAAATAACAAAGATTTAATTGTCAAAGCACAAACAGGTAGTGGGAAAACAGCAGCCTTTGCGATTCCAGTTTGTGAAAATATCGACTGGTTAGAAAACAAGCCACAAGCATTAGTATTAACACCAACACGTGAGCTAGCCGTGCAGGTAAAGGAAGAATTCACAAATATCGGGCGCTACAAGCGTGTCAAAGCAGCTGCATTATACGGCAAGCAACCATTCCGTTATCAGCAGGACGAATTAAAGCAAAAAACACATGTTGTCGTAGGAACGCCAGGCCGCGTACTCGACCATATTGAAAAAGGTACATTAAAGCTAGATAAAATTCGCTATGTCATTTTAGATGAAGCGGATGAAATGTTAAATATGGGCTTTGTTGAGCAAGTCGAGGCGATTTTATCCCATATTACAGAACCACATGTAACGATGCTCTTTTCTGCAACTGTACCAGAGGAAATTAAATTACTTGCAGGTCGCCATTTAAACCATGCATTAGATATCGAAGTGCATTCAGAGCAGCAAGCACCTAAAATTGAGCATGCAATGATTGAAGTGCCAGAAGAAGCGAAACTCGCGGCACTTGAAAAAGTAGCAGGTGTTGAAAATCCAGATACATGTATCATTTTCTGTCGCACAAAGGCACGTGTCGACGAAGTATATGATCATTTATATGACCGTGAGTATAGTGTCGATCAATTGCACGGTGGGATGGAGCAATCAACGCGTTTAATGGTTATGAATGATTATAAGCGTGGGGACTTCCGTTATTTAGTCGCAACAGACGTGGCAGCGCGCGGGATTGATATTGACAATATTTCACTTGTTATCAACTTCGACCTTCCACTTGAAAAAGAGGCGTATGTGCACCGTACAGGTCGTACAGGCCGTGCCGGGAAAGAAGGGAAGGCCGTTACATTTGTAACGCCACATGAATATAACTTTTTAGCAAGCATTGAAGAATATATCGGCTATAAAATTGCACCGGCGCCACTACCTACACATCAGGAAGTTGCAGCTAAAGCAGAAGCGTTTGAGAAAAAAATGCAAGCCCGTCCACAAAAGAAAAAGCAAAAGAATGAAAAAGTAGATGCCAACATTACGAAGCTTTATTTCAATGGCGGGAAAAAGAAAAAATTAGGCGCGGTGGATTTCGTCGGCACACTATGTAAAATTCCAGGCATCACTGCAGCAGATATCGGGATTATTACGATTTTAGATGCCTCAACATTTATCGAAATTTTAAACGGCAAAGGCCATACCGTATTAAAAGCGATGAAAACAACACCAGTCAAAGGCAAGCAATTGAAAGTTAATATTTCGAATAGTACCAACTGAGAAAAGTGCTAAAGCGCCCGTTCAGCCCCGACAGACATTGGAGGCCCCGACTAGAAAGTAAATGATCCACCACTTTCGACGGCGGGACCGAAATGTCCGAGGGGCTGGCGCTTTAGCCTAGACACTGCTATAACG
>SMEP01000155.1_pt1 | contig 14653 bp, 10 predicted proteins | sample 2456231 | NCBI WGS metagenome assembly SMEP01 (sample SAMN10132595, study PRJNA489261) | soil metagenome | isolation source: day1 control-silty clay loam soil ammended with raw manure from dairy cow... | place: USA | collected 2015-05-15
GGTAAGGATTTGAAGACCATTTACCGCGAAACCTACGACTTCATGAAGCCACGTTACGCAGACTGGGTCATTTTTGATCATTGCATGCCCTTTGACGTCTCCCGTGCCTACGACGAAGTCAACGGCCACGAAGACCCACGCATCTGGACCGCCGAGCGCGATCTGGAAATGTGGAAACAGCTCGAAGGCCAGTAAGACGCACGACCAGGGAGAAAGAACATGGGAGACATTAATTACCAGACCCTGGAGCTGACGCAAGCGCGCCCACCAGCTACCCACACCCGCCACCCTGTTGTGGTGGTGGGCGCTGGCCCGGTGGGGCTGACTATGGCCCTGGATCTGGCGGCTAAAGGCCACCGGGTCGTGGTTCTGGACGATGACACCAGTTTGTCCAAAGGATCACGGGCCATTTGCTTTGCCAAGCGCACCCTGGATATCTGGGACCGGCTGGGTGTAGGTTCACGCATGATGGAAAAAGGCGTGTCCTGGAATGTGGGCAAGGTTTTTTTCCGCAACCAGGAAGTCTGGAGCTTTAATCTGCGGCCCGAAGAAGGCCACCAGCGCCCCGCCTTTATCAATCTGCAGCAGTACTACTGCGAAGGCTACCTGTACGAGGCTGTCTGCGCGCAGCCGCTGATTGAACTGCGTTCCGGCCATAAAGTGCTGAACGTAGTGAATCAGGCTGAAGGCGTGCATCTGGATGTAGAAACCGAGCAAGGCAGTTACACATTGGAAGCCCAATGGCTGCTGGCCTGCGACGGCTCGCGATCAGCCATCCGCCGCGCCTTGGGAGAAAGCAGCAGTGGGCGCGTCTTCAAAGATCGCTTCCTGATTGCTGACGTGCGCATGCAGGCCGACTTCCCGGCAGAGCGCTGGTTTTGGTTTGATCCGCCCTTCCACCCCAATCAATCTGTTCTGCTGCATAGCCAGCCAGACAATGTCTGGCGTATCGACTTCCAATTGGGCTGGGATGCCGACCCCGTGGAAGCCGTCAAGCCAGAAAATGTGCTGCCCCGCATTCGCGCCCTGCTAGGTGCCGATGCTCCCTTTGAGCTGGAATGGGTCAGCATTTACACCTTTGCCTGCGAACGCATGGAGCGTTTCCGTCATGGTCGCATTCTGTTTGCTGGGGACTCGGCCCACCGCGTCTCGCCTTTTGGCGCACGCGGCGCAAATAGCGGCATTCAAGATGCTGACAACTTGGCTTGGAAGCTGAATCTGGTTCTTAACGCCCAGGCTCCCGACAGCCTGCTGGACAGCTACAGCCATGAACGTGAACTGGCCGCCGACGAGAACATTCGTCACTCCAGCCGCTCAACAGACTTCATCACGCCTAAAAGCGAAATCAGCCGTCTGTTTCGCGATGCGGCTCTGATTCTGGCCCGCCGCCACGCCTTTGCCCGTGTACTGGTTAATAGTGGCCGTCTGTCATTGCCCAGCGCTTATCCGGACAGCCCCTTGAATACAGCGGACGAACACGATTTTGCCCCACGGGCCACACCGCTGGGCGCCTGCGTACCCGATGCCCCTATTGAGCAAAACGGCCAGCAAGGCTGGTGGCTGGGTCAGTTAGGTAGCGGCTTTACGCTACTGGAATTTGGTGAAGGTACCGGCAGCCATCTGGAATCCGTAGACGAACTGGTCGCCCAAGGTCTGTTGACCCGCCTACGCGTCTGGCCTGCCGACACTAGCCCAGCACAGGCGCAAGGTGGCGTGATTGATAGCCAGGATATGTTGCGCCAGCGTTATGACGCCCAAGCCGGCAGCTGCTACCTGATCCGCCCCGACCAACACCTGTGCGCCCGTTGGCGCCATCTGAATGGGCAAGCTGTCCAGGCTGCCTTACACAAAGCCTGTGGCCATTTCCTGGAGAGTGCTTCATGTCTACACTGAATACCGATACCCCCCTGGAACGGGCTGACGATTTCTACCAAATGTTGATCGACGCCCACCAAGGCCTGAGCACGGCACAAAGCCATGCCATGAATGCAGCATTGGTGCTCTTGCTGTGCAATCATGTCGGCTCGCTGGATGTGATCAAGCAAGCCTTGGATGCCGCCCGCCAGACCTGCCTGGAGCAGGCTGCCTGAATCTGGAGACCCACAATGAGCTCTTTGAATTATCAGATTGGTTTTGGTAACGCCTTTGCCACCGAGGCCCTGCCCGGTGCCTTGCCTCTTGGACGCAACTCACCGCAGCGCTGCCCCTATGGCTTGTATGCCGAACAATTGTCCGGCACGGCATTTACCGCGCCACGCGCCGAGAACCGTCGCTCCTGGCTCTACCGCATTCGCCCCAGCGCCAAGCAAGGCGCATTTTCGGCATTTGAAGGGGCCCCTCATTGGAATGAAGACTTTGGCCAAGGCCCAGCCAACCCCAACCGTTTGCGCTGGAGTCCGCTGACGCCACCCAATACCCCTACCGATTTTCTGGCCGGGGTACACACCTGGGCGGGCAATGGCAGCAGCGATTCACAAAGCGGCATTGCCATTCATCTATACGCCATCAACCAGTCCATGGGACGGCGCGTGTTCTACAACGCGGATGCTGAAATGCTGTTCGTTCCCGACCACGGCCGCCTGCGTCTGGTCAGCGAGCTGGGCATTATGGAAATCGAGCCTTGCGAGATTGCCGTCATGCCCCGCGGTGTACGCTTTAAAGTAGAGTTACTGGACGAGACGGCTCGCGGTTACTTGCTGGAAAACTTCGGTGCTCCACTACGCTTGCCCGAACTGGGCCCCATCGGCTCCAACGGTCTGGCCAATGCGCGCGACTTCAAAACACCAGTCGCCTGGTACGAAGATATCAGCGAGCCCCATGAGCTGATCACCAAATTCACAGGCGGCTTCTGGGTAGCGCAACTGACGCACTCGCCACTGGATGTAGTGGCTTGGCATGGCACCCACGCCCCCTACAAATACGATCTGCGCGACTTCAATGTCATCGGTTCGATCAGCTACGATCATCCCGACCCCTGCATATTCAGCGTGCTGACCTCGCCCTCGGATACCCCCGGTACCGCCAACCTGGACTTTGCGATTTTCCCGCCCCGCATTCTAGCTATGGAAAACACCTTCCGCCCACCGTGGTTCCACCGTAATTTCGCGAGCGAATTCATGGGTTTGATCCAGGGTGTGTACGATGCCAAGGCCGACGGCTTTGCGCCCGGCGGCTCCAGCCTGCACAATTGCATGAGTCCGCACGGCCCCGATGCCAGCACCTTTGACAAAGCCAGCAGCGCGGATCTGAGCAAGGCGGATTATCTACGCGGTACCATGGCCTTTATGTTCGAGACCCGCAAAGTCATCCGCCCCTCCCCGCAAGCCTTGCAAAGCAATAGCCTGCAAGCCAATTACGATGCCGTCTGGGACGGATTGGAAAAACACTTCTCTACGGAAGCAAAGGCATGACCCGTATTTATCTGAATGACACACACGACCCCAAGCTGCAAAGCTGGGTACACGGCGCGAACGAGGCCGATAACGGTTTCCCCATCCAGAATCTGCCCTTTGCCGTGGCCCGTCGCCGTGACAATCAGGAAGACTTCCGCGTCATGGTGGCCATTGGCCCTTACGCGCTGGATCTGGGCCTGTTGGCCTGCGATACCCCCTGGAAAGGCAAGGCCGCTGAAGCCTTGGCCGCTTGCGTCAAACCGGCTCTGAATGCCTTGATGGCATTAGGACAGGATCACTGGAGTGCCTTGCGTGCTGCTTTGTCGCACGACCTGCGCCAAGGGTCGTCGGCTGAATCACGCCTGCGTCCCTTGCTGATTGAACGCACAAAGCTGGAATACGCCCTGCCCGCACAGATTGGCGACTACACCGACTTCTACATTTCCGTACATCACGCCACCGCCATCGGCAAACAGTTCCGCCCCGATGCCCCGCTACTGCCCAACTACAAATGGGTGCCCATTGGCTACCACGGTCGTGCATCCAGCATTGGCGTATCCGGCCAGCAATTCCCCCGTCCGCTTGGGCAAACCCGCCCACCAGAAGGCCAGGAAGCACCCAACTTTGGTCCTTGCGAACGCTTGGACTTCGAACTGGAAATGGGCATTCTGATCGGTACAGGCAACGAAGCGGGCCGCCGTATTCCTATCGGTCAGGCCAACGAACATATCTTTGGCCTGTGCATTTTTAACGACTGGTCTGCGCGTGACCTGCAAGCCTGGGAATACCAGCCTTTGGGCCCCTTCCTGGCCAAGAACTTTGCATCCACTATCTCGCCTTGGGTGGTAACACTGGAGGCTCTGGCACCATTCCGTCGTCCATTCAGTCGTCCTGAATCCGACCCTCAACCTTTGCCCTATCTGCAGGATCAAGCTAACAAAGACAGTGGTGTTCTGGACGTGGAGCTGGAGGTGTACTTGAGCACCGAACAGTCTCGTCAGCAAAAGAAAGACCCGGCCCTGCTGTCGCGCAGCAACTTCAAAGAAGCGTATTGGACCGTGGCACAACTGGTGGCCCACCACAGTGTGAACGGCTGCAATTTGCAAACTGGCGACTTGTTGGGCACAGGCACCTTGTCCGGCCCGGCCAAAGGCCAGGAAGGCTCTTTGCTGGAAATGAATCAGGGCGGCAAAAACCCCATTGACCTGCCTTGGGGTGAACAGCGCAAATTCCTGGAAGATCAGGACGAGATCATTCTGAAGGCCCAATGCCGTCAGGAAGGTTACCCGACGCTGTCTTTTGGCGAATGTGCCGGTCGCGTGTTGCCTGCCGTTCTTTAAGTTCAGGTCCGCAAAGGTCTGATTGGCAAGATACGTTTGCGTGTAAACGACATCCCGAAACCTATATCTGGCTTCGGGGTGTTTTTACGTAAAGCCTATCGCAGTGGGACTCGTAAAAACAAAAAAGGGGACTTCAAGTCCCCTTTTCCAGATTCAGAAAGCCACTAGACGGGCAACTGCTTGCGTCTGGCCCAAGACCACAATATATAAAACAGCACGCAACCATACAGCCCCAGCACAGCGCCTGAAGCCAGCACCTGGCTAAGAAAATGGTAGCCCTGCATGATGCGCAAAAAGCCAAACAAGAAGCCAGCGCTGATACCCAGCACAAAACCCCAGGCCGCAAGTTTGCGACAGCCTATCAGCACACCCACAAAAAACAGTGACAAAAGCACAAAGCCGGATGCGGCATGAGCACTGGGCAAGGCATTGCCTGCCTCGGCCCAGGAATGCGCCCAGAAATAAGTAGGCACGGACTCCACGCCGCCAAACATCGCCAAATTAAAGGGACGCGGCATAGCAGTGAGATGCTTGAGCACGCCGACCAACAAAGGGCCGCTGCCCATATAGAACGCCGCCCCCGCCCAAGCCAGTTGGCGGCGAGAGCCCTGGGGCTGCCGCCAAGCCACAATCGCCCAAACGACCGCACCGCCAAAAGGAACGAACCACACCAGCCTGCGCCCGAACACATCGATCACGGGCTGCAAGCGCCAGGAGAAATCCTGTACTTGTGAATCGTAGAAATAGGCGCTGAGAGACAGGTCCGTCGCGGACCCCATCGTCACAAACGCGGCGATTCCCAAAGCAATAAATAAGACGGCACTAGCCAGGATATAAGGGCGAAAGAACATCTACATACCCAATAACTGCAATCAGTCAGGCAAAACTTTACCGGGGTTCATGATGCCCAAGGGGTCCAACGCCGTCTTGATTTGCTTCATCAAGCTCAGCGCAACCGGATCTTTATAGCGTGGCAATAGCTGACGCTTGAGTTGCCCCACACCATGCTCCGCACTGATGGAACCGTGGAAGCGATGCACGCTATCGTGTACCAAGGAATAGATCTCGTCCTGACGCTTTAACAGCTCTTCTTCTGTAAAGGCCGTGCCGCGTGCCACGTTGTAGTGCAGATTACCGTCGCCCAAATGCCCGAAGGTTACGTTTTCCAAACCGGGGAAAGCTTCTTGCAGAGCCTTATCCGTTTCGTGCACAAACTGGGACATCACGGACACCGAGATGGATACGTCATGCTTGATGCTTTTGCCATAGGCTTTTTCAGCCAGTGGAATGCTTTCGCGCAAATGCCACAGTGCCTTGCTCTGCGCGATGGTCTCGGCGATCACCGCGTCTTGCACCAGTTCTTGCTCCAGCGCCTGCCCAATCACGGTTTCAAAACGCTCACGGGCATGTTCCAGGCTTTCGCTATCCGATAGCTCCAGCAACGCGTACCAAGCCGCCTTTTCTGCCGGGCCTTGGAAAGGCATCCGTTGATCGGGATAGCAATGCAGCACAGCTTGCAGACAATTACCGGCGATCAGCTCAAAACCAGTCAAGGACGCAGCCAAGCCCTGGCGCGCCAAAGCCAACACCTGCACCGCATCCTCAATGGTGTTCAGCGCCAACAAAGCAGTGCACGAAGCCACAGGCTGGGGGTACAGCTTGATGGTAGCGGCGGTGATGATACCCAGCGTGCCTTCACTGCCAATAAACAGATTACGCAAATCGTAGCCGGTGTTGTCCTTGCGCAGGCCGTGCAAGCCGTGCAGGATTTCGCCTTGGGCGGTAACCACTTCCAGGCCCAGGGCCAGGTCACGCGCATTGCCGTAACGCAAAACTTGCGTACCCCCCGCATTGGTCGCCAAATTACCGCCAATGGTGCAGCTGCCTTCTGCTGCCAGACTCAGGGGAAACAAACGCTGTTGATCTCTAGCCGCCTGCTGCACATTTTGCAAAATGCAGCCTGCTTCCACCACCATAGTGTCGTTATCAATATCCACACTACGAATCTTGTTCAGGCGCTCCAGGGACAAAACCAATGCAGTGGCACTGTTATCCGGGGTCGCGCCCCCGCACAAGCCCGTATTGCCGCCTTGAGGGACGATGGGCACCCGATGCTCGGCACACAAGCGCACAACCTGGGCGACTTCTTCCGTGGTCGCAGGCCGGGCAACTGCCACCGCCGTACCGGTATAGCGTCCGCGCCAATCCTCCAGATACTGCTGCATGGATTGCCCCGTCAGCACATGTTGCTGACCAATACGCTGTTCAAGTTCGTTTAGAAAAGTCATGACCCAAGCCACTCAAGAAAAACAATCAGGCGCTCTTGCTGTCGCGCTAAAGCTCTTAATGGTAACTCACGAAAGCCAGTGGCATTCGCGCTAAACTGGTTTCTTTGTTTATCTACCCAGGACGCAACAGTGACCCAAACCCCTGCCCTACCGACCGCTGTGTTCAAGGCCTACGATATTCGAGGCACCGTTCCCGAACAACTGAATCCGGACTTCGCCTATCAATTAGGCCTGGCCCTGGCGGCCTCTGCCCGTGAACAAGCGGTTCCAACCTTGGTAGTGGGCTATGACGGCCGCCACAGCAGCCCGGCGCTGTCTCAAGCATTGCAAAAAGGGATTCAGGCCGGTGGAGTCAATACGGTCGATTTGGGCATGGTCCCCACTCCCGTCGTGTATTTTGCAGCCAATGTGCTGGAAACCGGTTCAGGCGTCGCTATTACAGGCAGCCACAACCCTTCCAATTACAACGGCTTCAAAATGATGATGGCCGACAAGACGCTGCACGGCGACGATATCCAAGCCTTGATGAAGCGTATGCAAGCCGGTCTTGAGCCAGCGGCCCCAAAGGGTACGGGCCAGAAGAAAGACATGCTGGATCTGTACGTCACCACGATCGCTGGACGTGTGAAGCTGGCTCGTCCCATGAAAATTGCCCTGGACTGCGGCAATGGCGTGGGTGGTGTCGTGGCGGCCCGCCTGTTCAAGGCCCTGGGCTGCGAAGTGGACATGCTGTTTGAGGATGTCGATGGCAGCTTCCCCAACCACCACCCCGATCCCGCGGAGCCACACAATCTGCAAGACCTGATCGCCCATGTTCAAAAAACGGACTGCGAAGTGGGCTTGGCTTTTGACGGCGACGCCGACCGCTTGGGTGTGGTGACTCGCTCCGGACAGATCATCTGGCCAGATCGCCAGTTGATTCTATACGCACGCGATATTTTGCAGCGCGAGCCTGGCTCCACCATTATTTTTGATGTGAAATGCAGCCGCCACGTGGCCCTGGAAATTACCAAAGCCGGTGGTCAGCCTTTGATGTGGCAAACCGGCCATTCACTGATCAAGGCCAAACTGGCGGAAACCGGCGCTCCCTTGGCTGGCGAGATGAGCGGCCACGTGTTCTTCAAGGAAGGCTGGTACGGTTTTGATGATGGTCTGTACACCGGGGCCCGCTTGCTGGCGATTCTCTCGCGCGGCAACGATCCTACTTCGGAACTGGAAGCCTTACCCCAAGATCTGTCCACTCCAGAGCTGAAACTCCCGCTGGCCGAGGGCGAGCCTCATGCTTTGATCGCCCGCCTGCAACAAGAAGGCCGTTTCCCTAGCGCCAAGCAGCTCAACACGATTGACGGCGTACGTGCGGAGTATTCGGACGGCTTCGGCTTGGCCCGCGCCTCCAACACCACGCCAGTGATTGTGCTGCGGTTTGAAGCCCAGTCCCAGGAAGCCCTGGATCGTATCCAGGTAGAATTCCGGGCCGCTTTGCTGGCACTCAAGCCAGATGCCGCTCTGCCTTTTTAAGGTGACAGAAACCCGCTCCAGGCTCCAAAGCAGTATAAAAAAGCACGGGCTGAACTGCTCACTCTAGATGGGACTTGAATCCAAGGTTCCAGAGGCAGTTCAATCCGTGCTTTTTAACCGATCAATCCAGGCCCAAAACGAGAAAAACTCAGCGGCTCAAGTGCTGATACAGATCCAGATGGGCCTGGCTGATACGTTCAATATCAAAGGCTTCTTCCGCTAAGCGGCGGCTTGCCTCCCCCATCGTCTGACGCCGGGCAGCATCCTCGCCCAGCTCCATCACTGCCGTGGCCAAAGCGTGTGCATTGCGTACCGGTACCAACACACCCGTGACACCGGGCTCGATAGCATCCCGGCAACCGGGCACATCGGTCGTTACTACCGCACGTCCGCAAGCGGCCGCTTCAACCAGCGATTTAGGCAAACCCTCGCGGTAAGAAGGCAGCACGGCAATATGTGCTTGAGCGTAGAGCTGCGCAATATCGCTGCGCTCGCCCAAACACTCCACCACGCCTTGCTGCTGCCAGCTCTGCCATTCCTGGTCGCTAATGCTGGCTGGATTACCAGGGTCTGGGCTACCTGCTACTACCCATTTAACCGAGCTGCCCTGAGCCGCGCTGATACGAGCCGCTTCCACAAACTCCCGCACCCCTTTATCCACCAAAAGGCGCGAGACCATCAAGGCTACAGGCGGGCCTTCAGGTTCCGGCAGGGCCTGAAACTCGTTCAAGTCCACGCCCGAACCCCGAATCAGGATGCATTGGTCACGCTTGACCACACGATCTTCCAGCAAGACATCACGATCACTGCTGTTTTGGAAAATTACGCGACTATTGGAATGCCCCAAAGCCATGCGGTAAAGCTGCAAAGCAATCCAACGCACCGGGTCCACGGACTTGTCGCGCTTGGTGAACACATAGCCCAGGCCAGAGACCGCTGCCAGAAAGCCCGGCACACCCGCCAGCCGCGCAGCAATACCGCCATACAACACGGGCTTGATGGTTACAGCATGCACCAGCTCGGGGCGTTCACGGCGAAACAGCCGCCACAACGCCCAGATGGTTTGCAGCTCTTGTAAAGGATTCGTCCCACTACGTGTCATGGGCAAAGCGTGGTGTTGCAAGCCGTTGCGCTCAATCTCTGCCACAGCCGGGCCGTCCATGGTGGCCACGTGTACGTCATAGCCCTCTTTTTTTGCGGCCAGAGCCAGAGGCAAGCGATGCGACAGAAAAAATGCCGGGTTATTGACCACAAACATCAACATGCGCGTCTTGTTACCGGAATCGTTTGTCAGCACATTCAAGGCTTGCCGACTACGCTTGCGCTTGGGCGGATACTGCGCCGTCAAGGTTTTCCAAGCTTGCGTGTAGTTTTTGACCATGCCTTCCAGAGAAAACAAGCGGGCAACGCGTTCACGCGCATGCTCGTGACGAGCCTGCCAGGAAGGTGCTCCTAGCTCATCGACAGCGCTATTAATGGCACCGGCCAAGGCTTCGGCGTTGCTGGGGGGCACTATCCAGCCTTCATTACCGACAATCAAGGCGGCATCGCCCACATCGGTGACGACATTGGACACGCCCGCCGCCATGGCTTCACACACCACATTGGGGAAACCTTCTGCCGAGCTGGACAACACGTGCACGTCCAGGGCATTCATCAAGCGAGGCACATCGCTGCGCCGCCCCATCAAGATGACGCTCTCGCGCAGCTGATGCTGATCCAGCAAACGCATCAAAGTCTCGTTACTGCTGTCCATGCCATCACCAATCAAGAGGCAACGCAGGCCAGGATGACGATGCAGGCTGCGGGCCAAGGCCGCCAACAAATTGGGATGATCTTTCAGCGGATTCCAGCGGGCCACGCTACCGATAACGGGCGTATCCAGCGACAAGCCCAGTTCCTCGCGTACTTCTTCACGGGCTTGCTGGTCGGGGTGCCAACGGCTCAAGTCATAACCGTTGGGGATCACCTTCATGATGTCGGCACGATAGCCCCACTGCTTATGACGTCGGGCGGCATTTTCGGCGCAGGACACAATCAGCTTGGGAATAAAGCGCGACAGCCGGGCACACAACCAGGCCACCATGCGGGCTTTGGGGCTACCTTGGTACAGGTTGGCCCCGGAATTACGGATGCCCCAAGAAACCGCAGGAATACCGACCACACGCGCAGCAGCGCCACCAATCAGGTCAGAGTGATACATCCAGGTCTGTACGACGTCCGGCTGCACCTCGCGCAGCAAGCGCGTCAACGCACGCAGGCCTTTCAAAAAGCCCAGGGGCGAGTGCATGTTCAGGCAATACAAAGGAATATCTGCAGCACGCAATTGCGGCCCAAATACGTCCTCTCCGCCCAAAGAGATCACAATATGTTCGGTGTCCTGCCCGGGCGCTGTCGCCAAACGAAACAAGACTGTTTCTGCGCCACCCTGCCCCAGGCCCGCAATAATATGCACGACCCGCAACGGCGGGCTTGTTTTTTCTGGTTTGCCGTCCACGGCATCCGTCTCTTGATTCAAAGACGCTGGCTGCAATGCGCTCATGCTTTGGCTCCTTCTTCTATACCGCCACGGGCGGCCTGAAAGACCTGGTCCCAGTTAAGCAAAACCTGCTCTAGTTCATAACGCTGACGCACCGCTGCAGCGGCACGGCGTCCCAATACACCTCGAAAAACGCCATCACCCAACAGTTCGGCCAGGGCAGCGGTCAACGCGCCTTCGTCCCCTACCGGCACCAGCAAGGCGTCTTTGCCATCGGAGCTGATCTCACGCGGGCCGCTGGGGCAATCAACCGTCACCGCGGGCAAGCCCATGGCCATGGCTTCCAGCAGCACATTGGGGAAGCCTTCCACTTCGGAGGTCATGACAAAGGCGTGAGAACGCGCCATCTCCTGCCAGGGCTGAGCCGTCTTTCCTGCCAGCTCGATACGGTCACCTGCACCTGATAGAGCAATCTGCTGCACTAATTGAGCGCGCTGCGGACCATCACCCCAGATCTTCAACTTCCATTCGGGGTGCTCGGCCGCCAAACTGGCAAATACACGAATCAAGACATCGAAACGTTTGGACGGTACCAAACGTCCCATTGCCATCAAGGTGCAATGTCGGTTCTCTTCCACCCGCACTTCACGCTGGACTGCATCCAGCGCTTGCGGCAAGGGGTTCGGTACCACCATGACCTGCTTCATACCAGGCACCATGGCCTGAAACGCCGCCACACTGGCGCGGGTCTGGACCGTGACTACCTGCGCTTTAGGGTACAGACGTCGGCGCAGGCTTTGCAAAAGCTTGCCCGCACTGCTGCTGAACGCCGGATTAGTGCGCTCACCCACCACAATGGGTACGCCCATACCGCCCAATCCCAGCAAGACATTGATATTCACATTGGTCAGAAAGGACACAATGACATCAGGCTGTTTTTCACGTACCAGCTTGCGCATGGCACGCAACTTGGCCAGAGGTTTAGGCAGCCAGCTACCCCGCATACGATGGGCCAGCCATACCAACTCTACTTTGGAGTCGATAGGATAAAAGGCACTGCCGCCCCCACTGTAGGTAGGCACCAAGGTGACCTGATCTCCCCGCAAACCCCAAGCATTAGCCAGGGTGGAGGCGACACGCTCAGCGCCACCTGCGTTCAGGGAGCTGACAAAAAACAGAATTTTCACTGGGCCTCCGTGGGCTCATCGACCGGGGCAATTAGGCAAAGCGCCATTTTAAGGCCGACGCAAGCACTGTTCCAGCACTTGCTGCCATAAGGCTAGAACGCGGGCCGAGGAGAAACGGTCACGCACATCCGTCGCACGCCGCGCCAGACGCCAGCGCTTGTCCTCGTTGGACATCAGATCTGACAAATGAGCGGCCAGGGCTTCAACGTCCTCAGTTGGGCGCACCAGGACGCCGTCAATATTGGCGCGGATAATCTCGCGCGGGCCGGTATCACAGTCAAAGGCCACGGCGCTTAAACCACTGGCCATCGCTTCCAGCAAGCTGTTCGACAAGCCTTCCATGCGCGAGCTGAGCACATAGAGATCAGACTGCTCGTACCAGTCCGCCATATTGCCCACTCGTCCAGGCAACTGAACACGCTCTTGCAGAGCTAATTCTTCAATCCGCGCTTCCAACACAGCGCGCTGCTCGCCTTCGCCCAAAATCACCAAATCCCAATCCGGGAAATAATTGGACAACATGGCAAAGGACTCAATCAAGGTGTCAAAACCTTTGACGGGGTGTAGTCGTCCCACAGCCAGCAGACGCTTGCGCCCTTCTGATAGCTCGGGTACAGGCACAACCGGCTCGGCGCTATCCATAGGCCAACGCACTGCATTAGGGATGACTTGCACCTGACTACCCGGCACATTTTCTCGCAACCAGTCCGCCGTACCAGCAGTCAGCGCAATAACAGCATGTGCTTGCGGATACGTGCGCAGACGGGCCTTTTGCCAGAAAGAAGACAAAGACTGGGATGGGGGATGGGTATGTTCGGTAGCAATCACTTTGCAGGGCAGGCCCTTGGCTGCCGAGATCGCCAGCACGGACGAGGTCGTCATCATGCCCAGAACCACATCCGGCTTGGCCTTGCGTATCAAGGAACGTACACGCCTGACTCGACGCCAGTTTTTCCACAAGGCATCCAGACGGCCACGACTACTACCCGCCGTCCCCAAGGCATGACGCTCTACGCCTTCGGCCACGGTATAGGCATCTTTATCGCGATCGGCCTGAGTCACCAGGGACACTCGATAGCCACGCGCCACCCAGGCTGCGCTTAGATCGACTGCAACACGTTCTGCCCCGCCCCCACCCAAAGAGTGGATGAGCAACATGATATGTGGGCGAACTGCGGAATGACTGTGCACGTTTTCCTATTCCTGCGAACCAGGCGTGATCGCTCTGGCTGGTTTTAAGGCCAAGATGAAATAACAAGTGAACGAAGCCGCGTACATCAGGCTGGTAGCCAGCATGATGCCCGACGGCCCCATGTGTTCGGCCAGCACCGGATTCAGAGCGGCTTTCACCAAAAAATTGATCACAGCAATGATAGCCATGGACTTATAACGGTTCTGACTAGCCAGCAACTGCACCAGAATCAGCACCCCAAAATAAAAAGGCAGCTGCACCAGACCCCAACTAAAGACCTGGGCGACGATAGCGGTATCCTGAGCCGTGAAAGCACCACGTTCAAACAGCAGGGCCACACCCCAGGGTGCCAGCAAGACGCCGATCGCGGCCGCCACGGCCCCCACCAGCACCATCATGACCGACCATTTCAAGGCCATGGAGCGGGCGCGGGCATTATCGCCACGGCTTTGAATATCGGCCAGCACAGGCAAGGCGGCGCGGCCTACCGAGGCCGCCCCAACGCCCAGCACCAGGGCCAGCAAACGGGTGGCATAGCCCAGGGTGGCGTTGGCATTGGCGCCCAGATTGGCAGCCGTATATTGGTCAATAGGTCCCACAAAACTCATGGCTACCTGCCCCACCAACATGATGGTGGCCGCCTTGAGCAAGTCAGGCCATTGCTCGGCACGCAAGCTGACCGTGGGGCGAGCCCAGATCCGGTCGGCCCGCGAGGCCAGAATCATCAGCCAAACGGCTTGAATCGTCATGCCCAGCAAGGTGCCCCAGAGCAAGGGACCAATGCCGGCATTCCCGCCAGCGGCCAGCACCCAGATCAGGATGACAAAGGCCGGAACGCTTTCCAGCAAAGTGTTGATGTGACGCTCATGCGCCCGTAAACGGGCAGCACTCAGGCCAATCATCAAGGTCAAGACTGCCGCCGGGGCAAAGGCAAACAGCAGCTCCTGGCTCATTTCGTGGACGGCGGGGCTCAAACCCTGCCCGGTCCATTCCAGCACCCAGGGCCAACTAATCCAGATCAGCGCACCCAGCACGCAACCCAGCACAATGCACCAGGCCTTGAGTTCCCCCAGAAAACGGCTGCGAGCCGCCGGCTCCAAGCGGTGCAGACGCACCAGAACCGGTATCAGCACCACCGACATGGAGCCGACGATCGTGACGGGCAACCAGTTGGCCATGACCATCGTGAACTGATAGGCATCGACCACATCACTGACGCCGTAGCGATACGCCACGGCCATTTCTTTGAAAGCGCCC
>SMEP01000158.1_pt1 | contig 14458 bp, 14 predicted proteins | sample 2456231 | NCBI WGS metagenome assembly SMEP01 (sample SAMN10132595, study PRJNA489261) | soil metagenome | isolation source: day1 control-silty clay loam soil ammended with raw manure from dairy cow... | place: USA | collected 2015-05-15
GCATACGCTTGCCCATGCCTGCTGCCAGAATCACGATATTAAGCATAAAAATTTACCTACTAGGTTGGTCGATCAGTTTTTTTGGTAGTGCTTTGAGTACTGCGCGTGGCGGCTTTTTTAACCGCCGTTTTAGTGGCCGCTTTAGGTGTCGTTTTCACCGTCTTGGCGGCAGCAGGTGCACTGGCCTTGGCAGAGGTCTGAGCGCTGGCCGCAGCGGGTTTGGTCGCTTTGCCTGCCGTCCCAGCCTCTTTGGCCTGAGCAGTCTGCTGGCGGTAGTTTTCGACCTGCTGCATGGACGCGGCCGTGGCGCTGGCCATCGCATCAAATTGCTGTTGCAGCATGCCCCACCACGCTTGCGCGGCGGGATTACCTGCAGCGGGTTCAGCATCCTGCTGAACACCGGCCTGTGTATCTTTTGGAGTTTCCTGCTTGGCAGCGTCTTGGGGCTGCTGGGGAGGCTGTTGAAACGGCTGTTGGGGCGGCTGCTGTGCCGTTTGAGGCTTGGCGGCCTGAGCCTTGGAAGCCGCGCTATCTGCGCCTGCTGGTCCACCTGCACTCGCTGCCATAGGATTGAAGGCCATAAAGGCTTCAAATGGATTTTTACCACCGGCGGCTTGTGTACCTTGCTGCGCCATCGTCTTGATCGCAGCCAAGGTAGAGCGCTGAATCTCCAGACCTTGAATCGTCGTGCTCAGCATGGACAGATTCAGCTGCAGCCAACTTTCCACAGCGCGCAAATCGCGAATGCGGCGGTCCAGATCGTCGGGAGACAGGCTGGGCATCATGCCCGAGCCCACATCGCCCGCGCCACCGCTTGCCATATTTTTCCAAGCCTGCGCCATCATATCCATGCTGCGCAGCAAAGGATTATTGCCATCGCCCAAGGCATTGAAATCAGGTATACCAAAAGGATTCGGGTTCATGCTTAGCTCCCATCGGGTTGGTGCCTGCCCGGTGACTCCCAGGTTCAGGCCAGCTGTTCCAGATGCTGCTTGATGCTGTCGATCAGCACCACTTGCGCTTCCAGAGTGAACAAATCAGCTTCTATCATTTGCCAGGCTTCATCCAGCGTCAATAAGCGAAACTCACTAACCTCGCCGTCCATATTGCAGGGCCGCACATCGTCAGCCAGCACGCAATCGCTGACCAGGGCGTTTTCCACCTGATAGCCTTCGGGCAAACGGCGGTGCATGCGCAAGGACACCCGCAAGGGAGTGCAATCGGCCAGCAGCGACTCCTGCAGCCCGGCTTCTTCATAACTTTCGCGTATCAACGAGGTGTGCAGCGTTTCACCGCTGACCGCCAGCCCACCGACCAGCGTGTCCCACATATTCGGATCAGTCGATTTGGTGGGGGAGCGACGCGCGGCCCAGATACGGCCGTCTGTGGACCAGCCATTCAAATGCACCGCTTGCGTCAGAAACCCCAGCGGACGCACCGCACCCCGCTCGATACGGGACAGGCACTGCCCTTCACCGACTACGTCCAGCAGCTCATCGCGCCAGGCCCGAATACAGCCACCTTCCTGCAAGCTCAGGGCGACCTGATCCAGGACCTGAGCCAAGCTCAATTCCTGGCTGGGACAGTCGCTCAGACGCAAGACATCCTCTTCAATCGAGACACCCGACAAAGGCTCAATGCAACGAGCGGCTTTAGGGGTGATCCATCCGGCAACGCGTCCATCAACAGTGACAGGACGGCTGCCCGGCGGGGGCAATTGCTGCAGCTGACTGGTCAGGCTGGCCATACGTTGACGCATGGCCTGAGTAAGTGATCGATTCTGGAACAAAGTCATAGTCGGCGATTGTAATTCAAGCCTTGGGCCATTACGGCTTTTGTAGCGTTTAGTCCAACCTTGTCGTCTAGGGACATACCCTGCCCTTGAAGGCTAAAACAAGTTCGATATAATTTCCGAGAACAGATAAGCTACTAAAAACTTCGAGCGGACCAGCACCTCACTGCGACAAGCCCGCCACTGCAACACAGCAGTTTCTTCCAGCGTTGGATTTTTCGGAGCGTTGACGCAGCCGGACCTCGGTTTGGCATGGCAACACCAAAAGAGGGACAACAATGAAGATGTGGAGAAGTTTACTTGCTCTGACCGCCTGTTCGGCGGCAGGGCCAAGCCTCGCGCAGATCACCAACATGGAGGGTGGTCCGCGCGTCAATCAGCTCAATTTGCACCCAGGTGTCACCCCCATTGCCCAGGACATTGCCTGGCTGCATTGGATGATGCTGATCATCTGTACCATTATCTTTATTGGCGTGTTCGGCGTGATGTTTTATTCCATCATCCGGCATCGTAAATCCAAGGGTGCCATCGCCGCCCGCTTTCATGAACACCTAGGGGTCGAAGTTGCCTGGACAATCATTCCCTTTCTGATTGTGATTGGCATGGCCCTGCCCGCCACCAAAACCGTGGTGGCCATGAAAGACACCAGCAGCGCCGACCTGACCGTCAAAGTCACCGGCTATCAGTGGAAATGGGGCTACGAATATCTGGATGGCCCGGCCACCGGTGTCAAATACCTGTCCAACCTGTCCACACCACGTGCCCAGATTGAAGGCCGCGAACCTATTGGCCCCAATTATCTAATGGAAGTGGACAAGCCGCTGGTCGTGCCGGTTCACAAGAAAGTACGCATCATGCTCACGGCAGAGGACGTCATCCACTCCTGGATGGTGCCCGAATTTGGCGTCAAACAAGATGCCATCCCCGGCTTTTTGCGCGACACCTGGTTCCGCGCTGAAAAGGTAGGCACGTACCGTGGCCAATGCGCCGAGCTGTGCGGCAAGGATCACGCCTACATGCCCATCGTGGTGCAAGTGATGGAGCAAGAGGATTACGACCAGTGGGCCAAAGAGCAAAACGACTTGCTGACCGCCCAGGCCGACGATCCCAATAAAGAGTGGACCAAAGATGAGCTGAACGAGCGCGGCAAGCAGATCTTTGCGCAGAACTGCGTGGCCTGCCACCAGGCAAACGGCAAAGGGATGCCTGACACCTTCCCCGCTCTGGATGGCGACACGAAATTTGTTCTGGCCCCCAAGAAAGGACAGATCGATACCGTGTTGAATGGTCACCCTGGCACGGCGATGGCGGCCTTCCGCAATCAACTCACCGATGTGCAGATTGCAGCGGTCATTACTTACACACGTAACGCCTGGGGCAACGCCGGCAAAGGGCCTGACCCTGTCGTGATGCCCGCTGACGTCAAGGCACAGCGCTAAGTTCGCGCCCGCCGCCTATCACACTATCAAGCTATCCCTGACTACGGCCAGGGGGAGTGCAGCAAGGAGTCAAGCATGAGTAGCGTCACCGTCGACCATGTAGCGAACCCGAGCGGACATGATGATCATCATGCCCATGCCACCCCTAGCGGCTGGCGTCGCTGGCTGTTCGCCACCAATCACAAAGACATCGGGACCATGTACCTGATCTTCTCTTTTGTGATGTTGCTGGAGGGCGGCGTGCTGGCTTTGCTGCTGCGTACCGAACTGTTCCAGCCCGGCCTGCAGTTTTTCCGGCCCGAACTGTTCAACCAGTTCACCACCATGCACGGCCTGATCATGATTTTCGGCGCGATCATGCCCGCCTTTGTGGGCTTTGCCAACTGGATGATTCCATTGCAGATTGGCGCCTCGGACATGGCGTTTGCCCGCATGAACAACTTCAGCTTCTGGCTGCTGCCGGTAGGTGCGATCTTGTTCACCGCCTCCTTCTTTGTACCCGGTGGCGCACCGGCCGGAGGCTGGACCATGTACGCCCCCCTGTCCTTGCAGATGGGGCCAGGCATGGACTTCACCATTTTCGCGGTCCACATCCTGGGCGCGTCCTCCATCATGGGGGCTATCAATATTGTGGTGACGGTATTGAATATGCGCGCCCCCGGCATGACGCTGATGAAAATGCCGCTGTTTTGCTGGACCTGGCTGATTACAGCTTACCTGCTGATTGCTGTGATGCCCGTATTGGCTGCGGCCGTCACCATGCTGCTGACAGACCGCCACTTCGGTACACACTTCTTTAACGCCGCCGGTGGTGGGGACCCAGTTCTGTATCAGCACATCTTCTGGTTCTTCGGTCACCCCGAGGTCTACATCATGATCTTGCCGGCCTTCGGGATTGTGTCGGCCATTGTTCCCGCCTTCTCGCGCAAGGCGCTGTTTGGCTATGCCTCCATGGTCTATGCAACGGCGGCCATCGCAATTTTGTCTTTCCTGGTTTGGGCGCACCACATGTTCTCCACCGGGATGCCGGTGACCGGGCAGTTGTACTTCATGTACGCCACCATGTTGATCTCCATTCCTACCGGGGTGAAGATCTTTAACTGGGTAGCCACCATGTGGCGCGGTTCGCTGTCGTTTGAAACACCCATGCTGTTTTCCATCGGCTTTATCTTCGTGTTCACGATTGGCGGCTTTACCGGCCTGATTCTGGCCGTGGCCCCGATTGATATTGCCGTCCACGACACTTATTACGTGGTGGCCCACTTCCATTATGTGCTGGTGGCCGGGTCGCTCTTCGCCCTGTTTGGCGGTGCGTATTACTGGCTGCCCAAATGGACCGGCCGCATGTACAACGAGCGTCTGGGCAAGATCCACTTCTGGTCCACCATGATTTCCTTCAACGTGACCTTCTTTCCCATGCACTTTCTGGGGCTGGCGGGCATGCCGCGTCGCTATGTGGACTATGCAGGTCAGTTCACCGACTTCCACCAGATCGCCACCATTGGCGCGTTCTGGTTCGGCCTGTCGCAGCTGCTGCTGATCTACATCGTGATCCAGGCGGCCCGTGGCAAAGGTGAAGTTGCCAGCGCCAAGCCTTGGGAAGGTGCTGAAGGGCTGGAGTGGACAGTGCCATCACCCGCACCACACCACACCTTTGAAGTTCCACCTGTCATCAAATAACGCTGGAGGATCACCGTATGACTCCCGAACAACGCCGTCGCAACCGCCGTCTGGGATTGCTCCTGGCCGTGTTCGTCATTGCCGTCATGGCCTGGACCTTTCTAAAAGGCAGTCAATTTTTAGGACAGTGATATGGATGACGATTTTCGGGACCTCACACGGCGCAAGCTCAGTTTTTTCCAGACATTGAAAGCCATTGCCTGGGGATTTTTTGGAGTCCGTCGTGGCAGCGACCATGAGCAGGATATTGCCAAGATCAATCCGGTCTACCTGATTGTTGCCGCCTTGATCGCCACGGTTGTTTTCGTTGTGGGCCTGATTATGGTGGCCCGCTGGTTCATTGGTCAGGCCAGCTGAACCCTGGCCGGATACCGCGCCCCAGGGCACCTGACCCGAAGGAGAACACTATGCATGTCGAGACTACGGCTCACCCGTCCAAGGCGCCGTATTACTATGTCCCCGGTTTATCGGGGCATCCGGTACGCGCCAGCCTTTCCCTGTGCCTGACACTGTTGGGTGCAGCCACCTGGATCAATAATTGGCCCGGTGGCTTCTGGGTGTTTCTAGTCGGGATTCTCAGCTTTTTGCTGGTGCTGTTTTTCTGGTTCAGCGAAGCGGTGCGAGAATCCGAAACGGGCCTGAACAGCACGCGTGTCGACATCTCCTACCGCTGGAGCATGTCCTGGTTCATCTTTTCCGAAGTCATGTTTTTTGCGGCTTTTTTCGGGGCGCTTTGGTATACCCGCGAAATCGCCACGCCACTGCTCAGCGATCTGGATCACCGCGCCCTACTCTGGCCGGACTTTGCCGGCACTTGGCCTAATCAAGGTCCAGCGGGCACGGTAGAACCCTTCCAGACGGTTGGTCCACTGTGGCTACCCACCATCAACACCGCTTTGCTGCTGACCTCGGGCGTCACCTTGACTATTGCTCACCACGCCCTGCGTGCCAGCAAGCGCAGCGGTGCCATTTTCTGGCTGTTCATGACAGTGGCATTGGGCTTTGCCTTTGTGATCTGCCAAGCCTACGAATACATGCACGCCTACGCCGAACTGAACCTGAAGTTCACCTCCGGCGCGTATGGGGCCTTGTTCTATATGTTGACGGGCTTTCACGGCTTTCACGTGATTATTGGTGCCACTATGCTGACGGTGATGCTGATACGGCTGATGCGCGGGCACTTTACTGCCGAACACCACTTTGGTTTTGAGGGTGCGGCCTGGTACTGGCATTTTGTGGACGTGGTGTGGCTGGGCTTGTATCTGTACGTTTACTGGTTCTAGTAACTCAGGCTCCAGGCCCGTGCTCCGGGCCTGGTTTTTACTTCACGCCAAAGGCACTCCGGTGCTTTCTATCCAACCCAGGTAGTGGGCTAGCAGCACAAACAGGAACAGGGCCACGGACAAGCCCACTCGCCAGGTCAAGGCATAGGCCATGCGGTTGGAATTACCCCGGTCTCGCATCAAATACACCAAGGCCGAACCCAAGGAAACAATAATCCCCAGAAACACGATCAGGACTAGCACACGCATTACGTCTCCCCCGCTTCAGGTTGAATTGATGTCCAGCAATAAGCTTCGTTCTTCTTCGACTCGATCCCTGCTTGCCCTGGTTTGTCTGGGTTTGCTGATGTTGCTGTTCATTAGCCTGGGACGCTGGCAACTGAGCCGCGCACAGGAACGTCAAAGCTTGGCGCAACAAATAGAACAAGGCCGCCAACACGCTCCCCTTCATATTGACTCCCAGGCCAGCCTGGATAAAGGTGCTTTGTGGCAGTCTGTCGCCTTGCACGGTTCCTGGCGCAGTGAGTTAACTGTACTCCTGGATAATCGCAATTTCAAAGGTAAACCGGGCTACTGGATTGCCACCCCTTTTGTACTGAATGAGGGAGATCTGGCGGGCTCCAGCCTCTTGGTACTACGTGGTTGGCTGCCGCGCGAACCCGGGCAAACCCCTAAGGTTCCAGACGCACCAAGCAGCCCTGAAACCATTTCTGGCGAATTAATGGAACGTGTACCGCGTCTGTTTGATCTGGGCAGCAGCCCCTTGCCCGAGCACCTGCCCAGCCCTTCCGGGATCCCGCCCGTCGTACAGAATCTGGCCTTGGAAGATCTGCGTACACGCATCGATCTTCCCGTGCTGCCGCGTGTGCTGGCACAGACCTCCCCCGCATCAGAACTACTGACAGACTGGCCCGACCCGAACATAGACTTTGAAAAGAACCGGGGCTATGCCCTTCAATGGTTCGGTTTTGCCCTGATTGCCCTGTGTGCCTGGATCGGTGTAGCGTGGAAATGGCTACGACGCTCCAAGCCCAACTCTGCTCCTACAAGGAAAACCTGACGTGGACACGACTCAATCCCCTGCCCGCCCGCGTTCTATGACCCCGCTGTATCTGCTGATAGCAATCAGCCTGGCACCGGTATTGTTTGCGTTGGCGGCTTACTACCTGCCTTCGCTGGGATTACGGCCCGATGAAAGCAATGCCTATGGTCAATTGATTGAGCCACAACGCAGCACACCGGATGACAGCGCCCTGGCGCTGCATAATCTGCAAGGCGAAGCCTTTGATCTGCAATCCCTACGTGGCCGCTGGGTACTGCTCAGTGCCGATGAAAGCGCCTGCCCGGAAAGTTGTGTGCGCAAGCTGTTTATCCTGCGCAACTCTCATGCCAGCCAAGGCAAAAATGTGGAGCGTCTGGCCCGTGTGTGGTTTGTAACCGACCAAGGACAGCCCTCGGCGCAGGTTCTAGAAGCCTATCAAGGCACGCACATGCTGCGCGCAGACCCACGCCAGCTGGCCGCCTTTCTAAGCCCTGAGGCCGTGAATAAAGTCCCTGAACAGGCCGTGAAAAATGGCATGTGGATCATCGACCCCAATGGCAATTTGATGATGCTATTCCCCAGCGATGCCGACCCCCTTAAGGTCCGCACCGATATACGCAAGCTGCTGACCAATTCACGGATTGGATAAGGCATGGTCGATATACGCCAACGCTACCGCAAGCTGGTCTATCTGACCTGGTTTCTGACCCTGGACCTGATCATGTTCGGTGCCTTTGTACGCCTGACCGATTCGGGCCTGGGCTGCCCGGATTGGCCCGGTTGCTATGGCAAGCTCAGCCCTTTGGGCGCGGGCGCACATATTGAGCAGGCGTACCAAGCCATGCCCTACGGCCCCGTCAGCTGGGGAAAAGCCTGGATTGAAATGATCCACCGCTATGTAGGCGCAGCTTTGGGCATGTTGATTATTGCCATCGTCTGGATGGCCTGGCGGCACCGTCATACCTTGGGGCACTCGGCCAAGCTGGCCCTATTTACCTTGCTGGCAGTATGTGTGCAAGGTGCCTTTGGTGCCTGGACCGTGACCCACAAGCTGATGCCTGTTATCGTCACCACTCATTTGCTGGGTGGCATGAGCGTCCTGGCCTTGATGACCTGGCTGGCGGTTCGTGAGAACCCCGGCCCACCCGTCAACCCGCTTACTCGCCGCTGGCGGCCCTGGTTGATCGGCGCATTTATTTTGCTGACCTTGCAAATTGGCCTGGGCGGTTGGGTCAGCACCAATTACGCGGCGCTGGCCTGCATGGATTTCCCGCAGTGCCATGGCCAATGGGTACCCGAGATGGATTTGCATGGCGGATTCTCGCTGTTCCGTGCGCTGGGCGAACTGCCATCCGGCGAGATGATTTCCCAAGCAGCCCTGACCGCCATACATTGGGTACACCGCAATATGGCCTTTCTGGTCTTTCTGGTTTTAGGTTCGGTCGCCTGGAAGTTACGTGCCGATCCTGTGCTGCGCCGCCCCGCGACGCTGGTGCTTTTATTACTGCTGGCCCAGCTCATCACGGGGTTAACCACGATCTTTTTCCAATGGCCTCTTTTGATTGCCGTCCTGCATAATGGGGGAGCTGCCGGACTCGTTTTATGCTGCGTCACCCTGTTAGTACGGCTTTCCCGCAAGTCGACTGTCCCCCAAGGAATACAGTATGACAAACACCGCTACCCTTGCTCCCGCCTCGCTCCTGCGCCAATATCTGGTACTGACTAAACCTCGCGTCACCCAGTTGGCTGTTTTCTGTGCCGTTATCGGCATGTTTTTGGCTGCGCCCGGCCTGCCTGATCCTGGCACCGTGGTTGCAGGCACCTTGGGCATCTGGATGCTGGCTGCAGCAGCGTTTGCCATCAACTGCCTGATCGAGAGCCAGATCGATGCCCGCATGCTGCGCACCGCCAGACGCGGCACCGCACGCGGCACCATTACCTCGCCTCAAGTGCTGGCCATGTCAGGCTTGCTGGGTGGAATGGGCATGCTGGTGCTGTACTACTGGGTGAACCCGCTGACCATGTGGCTGACGCTGGCTACCTTCATCGGCTATGCCGTGATCTACACGGTGATTCTCAAGCCTCTGACCCCACAAAATATCGTTATTGGCGGCTTGTCTGGTGCCATGCCACCTGCTTTGGGCTGGGCCGCGATTGCCAATGCAGTCCCTGCCGAAGCCTGGTTGCTCGTGTTGATTATCTTCATCTGGACACCCCCACATTTCTGGGCCCTGGCTCTATACCGTCAGCACGATTACCAGCGCTCGGGCCTGCCCATGTTGCCCGTCACGCATGGCAAGACCTTCACCACCTTGCATGTGCTGCTCTACAGCTACATCCTGATGGCTTCCAGCCTGCTGCCCTTTGTGATTCGCATGAGCGGCGTGCTGTATCTGGTCGCCGCTATCTTGCTGGGTGCGCGCTTCATTCAATACGCCCATCAGCTGCACCGCAACTACAGCGACGAGCTGTCCCGCAAGCTGTTCCGCTTCTCTATTATTTATCTGGCCGTGCTGTTCGGGGCCTTGCTGCTGGATCACTGGGTACGATTGATCTGATTCAACTTCCTATAAAGAAAAGCGAGCCAGATCGGCTCGCTTTTTTTATACCTCTGTATGCCGCTTGGCTAACTGCTCCGCCCAATTAGGAGGCAACGGCGGCCCCACAAAGTTTGCAGCCTCGCTCAGGGCATGAGCCAAACCAAACAAGGGTGGTAGCTCTTCATGCTGGCGCTGGCCGGATTCAAATTCCTGCCACACTTGATAAGCCCGTTGCCGCTGACGCACGACAGCCTCAATCTTTTCGCTGAATCCTGGATCTTTACCCCGCAAGGTGTCGAAGTCACGCTCGGTCAGCATCAGCAAGCGGCTATAGCCCAAGGAGCGAACTGTTCCCGCGTAATCGATATGCTCCAGCACCCCGACCTCACCTATCGTCTGCCCCGTCCCCAACTCGACCAGACTGCCATCGGGCAAAGTCAGCTCCAAGGCACCCGAGGCCACAAAATACATGACCCGCATACCGCTGTAGCGCAGATGGATTTTCTGGTCCGGCAAGGCTAAACGAGGACGCAAATGTCGCGCCAGATCTTTTTTGGCTTGCTCGGAAATACCGTCGAACATGGGCACCTGCGCGATCAGCTCCATGGCGCTCATGGCCATGTCCAAGGTGGGTCGCTCGTCCAGATAGCGCCAGCGTTGCGTAATTTGTTTGACCAGATCCGCGTACATCTCGCTGGTAATCAAGGAGTGCGACAACATAGTGCGATAGTGGGCCCGTTCCTGCGAAGCTGCCACACGTGCCAAATAGGATTCTTGTAGCCACTGTGCGAACACGGGGTATTGCAGCGTCAAGGAGTGCAAGGCGTCTTCCAATTGGGACAGACGCAGTTGATGAGCCTGCACAATCGTGCCGGTAGCTGGTTGGCCCAATAAGGGGGCCAACTCGGCTTGGGCAAAACGAATCAAACGTTGAGCAACGGAGCGCTTGGCAATCAGATTAGAGAAACGCTTGTCCAATTCCCGTACCAGCCAGCCTTGCATCCCAAAGAGATAGTGCAATCGCAAAGCCGCACGGAAACCTCGGGAATAGCGCAAGTCACTGGCAATGGCTGCCTCAAAACCGGCTAGCCCAGCTAAACGCACCGTGTCGTTCATGCGCTCGGCCCGGCTTAATAAAGACTCGGCGGTTTTCCAGTCCACAATCTGTGATTTCAGCAGCTCGTAAAACAGTTCCACTTCACGAGCCGACAAAATAGCCATGCCCATTTTGACTTTCTGCGCCTCAGTCAAACTTTGAATCTGGCCCGATGCCACACCCGCCTGGCTGGCATCAAAAACGGTACATAAACGCTCGATAACTTGTGGTTTGATCTGCTCTTGCCGACCCAACTCCTCGGTCTTGTCGCGCAGTTCCTCCAAGGCCAGGCTCACCGCCTGATCCCGTAAATGACGCTCCAGAGGGCTTAGCTGATTCAGCCCTAAACGGCGGATCAATGGCCGCAGGCTGATCCCGTTCACAAACAGAGTCAGCAGCACAAAACCCGTGGTCGCCACACCAATGAACTGGCGCACATCGTGAGGAATCGCGTGTTGCTCTGTTACTGCCAGCGCCAGTGCCAAAGAGACAGCACCACGCAAACCACCCCATAGAATCACAACTCGATAAGGACGGCTGACTCGGGTGCCAAAACGCGTGCGTCCCAGCAAGGGCAATACGCCAAATACCATGGCGGCGCGGGCCAGCAAAGTCACTACAAACAGCAAGAGCACTAAGCCAATCTGCATCCAGGTGATTTCAGCCATCAGGCGCGGAATCAACATGGCAGCAAACAAAAAGATCAACGAATTGGCCAGGAACCCCATCTGGCTCCAGGAGCTACTAAGCAGTTCAAACGTAGCAGGCGACATGCGCGTGCGGCCGGTAGAACCGACCACCAGCCCAGAGATAACCGTTGCCACCACGCCAGAGACACCTAGATAGTGCTCGGAGACAAAAAAGGCGAGATAGGCCAGAGAGATAGTCAGCGTGACCTCGGCCGCAGGCCAACCGCGTAACAGCACGAACAGACTGCTGGCCAGCCGCCCCATCAGAAATCCAGCGACCCCGCCACCTAGAAAGCTGAATAAAAAGCTGCCCAGCACCATGCTGCCGCTTAATTCGCCACCACCGGTCAACACCGCCAACAACACGGAATACAGGGCAATGGAAGCCGCATCATTAAACAGGGCCTCGCCTTCCACCAGGGTCGACAAGCGCTTGGGTGCGCCCACTTCGCGAAAAACACCCACCACGGCCACAGGATCGGTCGTGGCCACAATCGCGCCCAGCATCAGACACACGACCAGCCCATAGGAAGAGGCGGCGTTAAGTGCATAGCCCACAGCAAAGGTACAGACCACCACCGCCACAATCGCCATCATCAGGATGGCACCAATATCGTCGAGCAGCCGGCGCAGGTTCATGGCCAGCGAGGTCTCGAACAACAAGATAGGCAGAAAGGCGTAGAGAAAGGTATCGGAGGAGATCTCGAAGGCTTGCAGGGTGTCCAGAAAATCCGACACCATCTTGGGGGCCCAAGCATGCACGTGCAGCAAGATACCCAGCACAAAACCGATCAAGGCCAAGAGGACAGAGTACGGCAGTCGCAAGCGTCCAGCCAAAGGCGGCATAAAGGCAACCAGCCCCAACAGGCCCGCCAATCCAAAAACAAACTGCCCAATCTGCATCGCGACATCCTTTGTCATCTGCATTGAGTCGATCGGCATATGCATACGCATCCAGGCATTGCCCTGGGCAGGCCAGATCGGCACGGAAAATCCCCCCGCTTTCCGTATGAGTCAGGATAGCGCCTTTTTCTTGCAGTACAGCCACCGAATTACCTTTATCTAGCAAAATTTACTTTTATTGGCTTATGGCTTGGCAAAGAAAAACACACAGGGTCGCCGGCGATGTACTACAGCGGCTCACTCTCTGCGCCAGCGCAAATTGAATACAGAAATAACTCGTTATACTTTCGCATCATGAATTCCATGCGCACCTTCCTCGCGGCGACAAACTGGCCCCCTCGTTTGGGCCTGTGCTTGTTGCTGCTGGCCTTGGTGCTGCGCGGAATCGTGCCAGCAGGCTATATGCCCAAGCAGACCGACCAAGGTTACGCACTGGCCTTCTGTCTGCCTTCGGGGCAAAGCTTGCCGCCCGAAATGGTCCGGCATTGGGCCGCGCTCTTAGGGGACGATGCCACCTCTCATTCAGATGAAGCAACGACCAGCGCCACCTGTCCGTTTTGCTTGATGCTGCAAGCCGCGCTGACCCCCGCGCCTGTGGCTATCTTGACACCCTTGAGTGTGGGCCAATTTCGCCCTTTCCTGCTACCCCCGCTTAATCCTGCGTTGGCCCAAGCCTTTATTCGTGGCCCACCTGTGGGGCAACGCGCCCCGCCCGCTTTTCTTCCTGCCTGATTCCCCGCGTTCGGCTCTGCCGCTACGCCATTTATCTTTTGCTGCCATCGACCAAGCGGACTTGCCGCTGGACGGTGGCCGCCCTTCGGAATTTAGCCATGAAGAAAATGTTAAACCCCGGCCTGATCAGCGCCGGTGTTCTGGCCTGCCTACCTGCCGCAGCCCTGGCTCAAGCCACGGTTATTGAACAGCTCAGCCCCATTGTGGTGACGGGTGTGGCCCCGGAATCCCCCCTGCAGTTCACCACCAATCCCAAGCTGCCCCGCTTGCCCCTACCGGCCAGTGACGGTACGGATTACCTGAAGACCATTCCCGGATTTGCAGCCATCCGTAATGGCGGTAGCAATGGTGACCCGGTGCTACGTGGCATGTTTGGCTCGCGTCTGGCGGTGCTGACCAACGGCAGCTCCATGCCCGGCGCCTGCCCGTCTCGCATGGATGCCCCTACCTCTTATATTTCACCCCAATCCTTTGATGAGCTGACCATTATCAAAGGCCCACAAAGCGTGCGCTGGGGGCCGGGAGCTTCTGCCGGAACGGTGCGTTTCGAGCGCAAACCACCCGGTTTTACGGAGAAAGACGCCACCTTGGAGGCCAGTATTTTGGGCGGCTCGGCGGGTCGTCACGCGGGGAATGTGGACTTTACGGCTGGGAACGCATCCTACTATGCCCGCCTGACTGCCAATCAAGACCGTGCTCAAGACTATAAGGATGGCGACGGAGAGCGCGTACCTTCGCGCTGGAAGAAATGGAATACGGATGTGGCCATTGGCCTGACACCCGATCCCGATACCGTACTGGAACTAAGCGCAGGTACGGGCGACGGCTATGCTCGCTATGCCGGTCGCGGTATGGACGGAACTCAATTCAAACGCGAGACCCTGGGCCTGCGTTTCAAGAAAGATATGCACGAAGGTGTACTGCGTAATGTAGAAGCCCAGCTGTACTACAACTACGCTGATCACGTCATGGACAACTACGAGCTACGTCCCTTCAAGCCCGGTGGCGGCATGTCCATGCCCATGGCCTCCAATGTGGACCGCCTGACTTGGGGCGGCCGCCTGAGCATAGACTGGGCCTTGAGCGACGATCTGACCCTGACCACAGGAGCAGACTTAATGCGCAGCCGTCATCGCAAGCGCAGTGGCATGGGGATGCAGAGCTACCGCGACCAGGATTGGGTTAAAGATGCCGAGTTCGACAATATCGGTATCTTTACCGAAGCCCGTTGGGATTTGAATGACTCCAGCCGTCTGATTGGG
>SMEP01000159.1_pt1 | contig 14436 bp, 15 predicted proteins | sample 2456231 | NCBI WGS metagenome assembly SMEP01 (sample SAMN10132595, study PRJNA489261) | soil metagenome | isolation source: day1 control-silty clay loam soil ammended with raw manure from dairy cow... | place: USA | collected 2015-05-15
GGCTCAGGCCGTGCCCGCGGAAAGCGTACCCGTAACGGAAACCAATTTTTTCTGGCATCAAAAAATACAAATTCTCTCCATGGAGAAAATTTGTATTTTTGTTTTGTCCCAGCCTCGTTTTTTCATCTTTTTGGAGTACGTGGCATAGTTGGTTGCTTGGATGTCGAACGATCATTCATTATTTTTTTTATGATGGGATAGACGATTGGTCCATATTTAATCGCTGTTTTAATTACCTTGTTTAGCTTCATAAAGAACACTCCTTAGTAAGATGTAAATTCTAGTAAAGATATACCCACATATAGTATGTCTCTAAACATTAGCGTAATACTCTAATTGCCTGTACGAGGTTCCAAATACCAATAATTAAAGTAAGAAGTACTAGAATAGCAAAGCCGATCAAAATCCAGCTTTCGAATACGTAATCAGCTTCGAATGCTGTGTTAGGTATTGTTGTAAATGCGAAGGCAAAAAATAGAATAATATAAATAATCCCTAAAATAATCGGAATGAGCTGTGAAATAAATGCACGTTTATTGTGATGTTTGACTACGTCGTCTTTTGCGACGAAAAAAATAATAAGTGGTAAAATAAATGGCATAAAGTAAAAACTCAAATAGCCTAGTGCGCTTAATCCCTTGTTTTGATCCATAAAATTCACTCCCTTTCCTTCTGTATACGAACAAACGTCCAACTTAGTTTCAAATAAAACAGTTGAAAATTGGAAATTTATTCGCTACAATGAGCATGTTCAAACAATTATATCGAGATGTACCACAAGGGGGGCCGATTAAGTCGGCTGAGATTGCGCACGGATTTTGCGCTGACTCTTAGAACCTGTAAGTTAGTACTTGCGTAGGGATGTGGATAGAAGCCAACTGTTCAAGCGATGGTTAGGAATTTATCCTAATTATCGCTTTTTTGTGTCTTCTATTCCTTCTGAACTTCTGTTGCATCGGAAAAAAGAGAGGAGCATTGTTATGGACAAAAAGAAATTATTAATGATGGTGGAAATTGCAATCTTTGCGGCTATCGGACTTGTGCTGGACCAGTTTTCGTTTAAACTTTGGGCACAGGGGGGATCGGTTAGTTTTGTTATGCTGCCGATTATGCTCATGGCCATTCGCTGGGGCTTAACAGCAGGCCTTGCAACCGGATTTATTATTGGTGTACTACAAATGATGTTTGGAGCGTTTATTGTGCACTGGCTGCAGGCGATTTTAGATTATGGTCTGGCATTTACCGTTGTAGGCTTAGTCGCAGTCATTCGTAAACCGTTACTACAAGCTGCAAAAGTGCTTGATAAAAAGAAAATGACGATCTACATTATTCTCGGTGCGTTACTTGGCGGAACATTACGCTTCATTTCGCATTTACTTGCAGGCGTTGTGTTCTTTAAAGAATACGCTGGGGAAGATAATGTCTGGACGTATTCAATTATTTACAATGGGTCTTACATGCTACCAGCAACCCTGTTAACGGCACTTATTGCCGTATTATTATTTACAACAGCACCACGCTTATTAAAAACAATGAAATAATAATGTAGAAGGTGTAGTTCGATTCTAACGAGCTACACCTTTTTTTGCTGTTAAGGAAATTATAAATTATCGCATTGTGGATAACTTTGCATGAAGTTTTGTCTACGTCTAGGCTAAAGCGCCAGCCCCTCGGACATTTCGGTCCCGCCGTCGAAAGTGGTAGATCGTTTACTTTCTAGTCGGGCCCTCCAATGTCTGTCGGGGCTGAACGGGCGCTTTAGCGCTTTTGTTCCTGGATAGTTTAAAACGCAGTATTTTTTTCGGAACACAAAAAAGCATGAACCCTTACAACAAATTTCAAGTATGTTATAGTTAAGAGCAGAGATTTAAAAGGAAGGAAGTTTAACAATGATTGTTACAACTCAAGAAGAAATCCAAGCGTTTAAAAAAATCGGACGCATCTGTGCTGAAATTCGTGAAGCGATGAAAGCTGCGACAGTACCAGGTGTGACAACGAAAGAACTAGATGAAATTGCTGGTCGTATGTTTGCAGAAGCAGGTGCCATTTCAGGTCCTAAGGGCGAATATGATTTCCCAGGCTACACATGTATTTCAGTAAATCATGAAGTTGCCCATGGTATTCCAGGCAGCAAAGTGATTCAAGAAGGTGATATCGTCAATATTGACGTATCGGGTTCTTTAGATGGTTATTTCGCAGATACAGGGATTTCTTTTGTTGTTGGTGAAGGCTATGAAGACAAAGAAAAACTTTGCGAAGTAGCAAAACTAGCATTTGATCGTGCAATGACAAAAGTAAAAGCAGGTTCAAAATTAAACCAAATTGGTAAAGCAGTTGAGCGTGAAGCATATGCGCATGGCTTAACGGTAATCTTGAACTTAACAGGACATGGCTTAGGGAAATCGTTACACGAAGCTCCTGACCATGTATTAAACTATTACGATCCAACTGATGGTCAATTAATGAAAGAAGGTATGGTGTTAGCTGTAGAGCCTTTCATTTCTGCAAAAGCAGAGCATATCGTTGAATCAGGTGATGGCTGGACATTCGTAACACCAGACAAGTCATTAGTAGCGCAAATTGAACACTCAATTATCGTAACTAAAGGCGAACCAATTATTTTAACAACGTTAGAAGACTAATAAACAAAAAACGTGAAATGCTTAGTAACAAGCATTTCACGTTTTTTTTGGAAATTATAGATTATCGCATTGAGGAAAACGTTGCATAAATTTTTGTCAACGTCTAGGCTAAAGCGCCAGCCCCTCGGACATTTCGGTCCCGCCGTCGAAAGTGGTGGATCATTTACTTTCTAGTCGGGCCCTCCAATGTCTGTCGGGGCTGAACGGGCGCTTTAGCGCTTTTGTTCTTAGTTTTTATAATCAACAACGATGTACGGTTGTAATTGGTATGGTTTTGGTGCAATACTGCGGTCATTCCACATACCGAACCAACGCTCTAGCGAATAGAAATAGTAGCCATCTTGTGAATGGTCTGATGTATCATATGGGTCTGCAAAAACGATAATGTCATCACCGATACCAGGTGTACCGTTGTTGTCATAACCGATAATTGCTTGCCAGTGACCACCCCAATCGCCCCATTCAACCATGATTGGACGATTGTTGTCTAAATGGCCTGTTAACCATTTTACGAAATAGCTATCTTTTGCATCGCTTACCCAAGCTTCTGTATCTGCTGTGTTTTCAGAGGCATATAAGCTATTCCATAAAAATGTTTCAGGTAAGTTACCTACGTTGGCACCAGTCGCGCCAGAATCCGCTTGAATTAAGTCTGCATCTGTATAATCAGCACGGAAGCTTGATTCAACGACTTCGAAGCCTTCTAAACCTGAAAAGAATTCATATAATTGTGTTACGTCTGAGCCATATTCGTGGAAATTGTTTGCTGAACCAGGTAAGGCACCTTCCACATCTAAATCGGTCATTGCTTTCATCGCAACGGCAATATCCATTTCCGTCATTTCATTATAGCCAAAGTGATTAGCTACCATTAAAGCGGTAACAGGACCACATGACCATTCCGCTGTTTGCTGCATCGTTTGGAACTTTTCTAAAATTGTTAAGTTGTCATCTGATTTTAAATTATAAAAATCAGGTGCTTTGTAGTAGCGAGATTGTGCATTATCACCAGCATTTGCGTATGCATCTGCACCGCCAGCTTCATCGTAATCTTCGCCTTTAATTGTGTTTGTGTTAACTGCCACAGTAGTTTCGGCTGATGCTTTTGTTTCTACTTCTGCCTCCGCATTATTTTTTGCTTCATCTTCAGAGCATGCTCCTAATAATAGTGCAGAAAATAAAACTGCTGTAAGGGTTCTTTTCATTTATCACTCCGCCTTTCGGGTATTATGTGTTTTTCACACAAGAATTGATTATATAATACTTTTTTGATATAACAATATTTTTTTGACTTTAAAGAAAAATTTGTTGAACATAAAAGAAATTTTGTGTTTTTGCTGGAAATACGAAGAAGGAAAGTGTTAATAAAAACGAAAGCTATAACACAAAAAGTCAATGAAATGTGAATTAAAATGCAACATCAATTACCATTTCTATACACTTTCAGATAGAATAGAAGTAACACTGTTTAGGAGGGAATCATAAATGAAGAAATTAGATGACTTAGATTTATCGTTAGAACTAGACAAAAAAATGTACAAAAAGAAAATCAAAATGCTGCAATACGAAATGCTCAACGCTCAGCAATTTTTATTTAACAATAAAATTGGGTTAATTGTTGCGTTTGAGGGAATGGATGCAGCAGGTAAAGGTGGCGCAATTAAACGTTTAACAGAGCGTGTTGACCCACGTGGTTTAATGGTAACACCGATTTCTGCTCCACAGCCCCATGAAAAGCGTTACCACTATATGCACCGTTTTTGGAGAAAGTTGCCGCAACACGGACAAATCACGATTTTTGACCGTTCTTGGTACGGCCGTGTATTAGTAGAGCGCATCGAAGGGTTCGCAGAAGAACAAGAATGGAAGCGCGCCTACGATGAAATTAATGGCTTTGAAAAGCAATTAACAGATGAAGATTACATTGTCATCAAATTCTGGATTCATATTGATGAGGCAGAGCAATTAAAACGCTTTAATGACCGTGCACAAGATCCATACAAAGCATGGAAATTAACAGATGAAGATTGGCGTAACCGTGAAAAATTTGGCTTATATAGTGAAGCGGCAGATGAAATGTTCGCTAAAACAGATACAGAAAATGCACCTTGGTTTTTAATTCCGGGGAATGATAAGCTGTATGCGCGCGTACAAGTATTAAAAGAAGTAATTGCTCATATCGAAAAGGAAGCTACGCGCCGTGGGTTACATCTGACGAATGTATTAGAAGCACCAGAGCAAGACGAGCAAGACGAGGTAGATGAGGTTGAAATGGAAGAAGTGGCTGCTACAGAAGAAATTGCTGCCACTACAACAGCACCATTAAAGAAAAAAAGAGCTAAAAAGAAAAAGTCTAAATAACATTCGTAACTAGTTCAAGTATTTAATGAGGATGAATTGCTGTGAGAAGCCTATTGAAATTTTTTAAAAAGAAGGAGGGTCCAATGGTACAACTTACCGGGCAAAAATGTTCGTTACGTACGTTTACACCATCGGATGCAAAAGCATTAGCCAAACTGTTAGCGGACAATAAATTTTTTTGGTCTACTTATGAACCGTTGCATCGAGACGAGTTTTATACAGAAGAGACACAATATAAAAAAATTTTAGAGAGTCTGCAGCTTCTTCAAAGTAATCGGGAATTTTCATTTGGTATTTTTGATTATGGTTCACAACAATTAATTGGCCATATTTCACTTTATTCGGTAAAGCGTTTACCGTATTCAAGCTGCTTTGTTGGTTATTCAATCGATGAACGTTTTGCAGGAAGAGGGATTACGACAGAGGCTGTACGATTAGTGCTGGAATTTGGCTTTCAAACGTTAAATATACATCGTATTGAAGCATACGTTGCACCACAAAATTTAGCATCAGTACGGGTGCTGGAAAAGTCAGGTTTTGTACGTGAAGGCTTGCTAAGACAGTTATTGTTCATCAATGGTGTATGGGTCGATCATTACATGTACGCCATATTGCAAAATGATTTTAAAAAAAGGTATTAAAAAAGGATTGTACGAGAAACATTTGTTTTTCGTACAATCCTTTTACAATTATTTATTTATATTTCCATCAGTGATTAAATCTAATTTACCTGTTGATGGGTCAATTACTAAACCATGTACAGGTACACCTGCTGGCATTAACGGGTGGCGTCGTACTAAATCGACACTTTTTAGTACACTCGTTTTCACATCGCCAAAGCCACGTAGCCAATCAAAAAGATCGACACCTGAGTAATTTAAAATATCCAATGTTTCTTGTTTAACGCCGCGCTCAATCATGTGACCGACCATTGCATCTGGATCAACGGCACTCATACCGCAATCATAATGCCCAATGATATAAATTTCATCTGCCTTTAATTCATATACGGCTACAAGTAAGCTGCGCATAATCCCGCCAAATGGGTGATTGACAATGGCTCCAGCACTTTTGACAACCTTTACATCGCCATTACGTAAATTCATGGCTTTTGGTAATAATTCAACTAAGCGTGTATCCATACATGATAAAATAACAATTTTTTTATCAGGGTATTTTGTCGTTGCGTAAGTTTCATATTGTTTTTCATCAACGAATTGTTGGTTATATTCTAGAATTGACTGTAAAGCTGACATAAGTTTGTTATCCCCTTTCGACTTCTCTATATTTTAGAATATTATTTCGATAATTCAAATTAATCGGCACATTTAAAGTGAATACTATGAAAAATAGAGCGAACTTTTGTCGGAAAAGGTAAAAAAACAACCGTCCCACATGTGAGGGGGACGGTTGTGAAAAAATTAATGATGGGCAAGTCCATCTTTTGATTTTTCGTTTGGCGCGAATGCACCAGCTTTTGAATCTACTACAACAGATTCGTGAGATTGTAAGCCCATACGTAAATATTGAATGAACATAACTAAACAAACAAGAATTACGATAGAGAATCCAAATACTAATGCGTAGTAGTCAGATAAAAATGGATGACGGTGATCAAACATCATAAAACTCCTCTCTACATTATAATTAGAATCATTAACCAATTATAACCTAATCAATTGGAACATTGTAGGGAATTTTGTATATTCAACTTAGAATAAATTGTAAATATGGCGACATCTTGAAATTTAAAATGCCCAGTTGCCATTGCGGAATACTGGTTCAGCTTGATCGTCTTCTGTAATCCCGTCGATGTTCATTTTTTCTGAGCCAATCATGAAGTCAACATGTGTAATACTTTGATTTAAACCGTGTTCTAGCAACTCTTCACGTGACATCGTTTTACCACCTTCTAAACAGAACGCATAGGCACTACCAATTGCTAAGTGGTTTGATGCATTTTCATCAAATAATGTATTGTAGAATAAAATATTTGATTGAGAAATTGGTGATTGGAACGGTACTAATGCCACCTCACCTAAGTAGTGAGAGCCTTCATCCGTTGCGACTAAGTTTTTTAGTACTTCTTCACCTTGCTCAGCTTCGACGTTTACAATACGACCATTTTCAAATGTGATTTTGAAGTTGTCGATAATGTTCCCGCCGTAGCTAAGTGGTTTTGTGCTTGATACATAGCCGTTTACACCGTCTTTATGTGGTACAGTAAAGACTTCTTCAGTGGGCATATTCGCCATGAATTCGTCGCCTTTTTCGTTGACGCTACCAGCACCACACCATAAATGGCCTTTTGGAAGCTCAATCGTAAGGTCCGTTCCTGGTGCTGTGTAATGTAATTTTGTATATTTTTTATCGTTTAAGTAATCTACTTTTTCATGTAAGTTGTCGTTGTGATCTGCCCAAGCCTTTACAGGATTTTCTAGGTCTGAACGAGTAGCTTTAAAAATTGCATCCCATAATGCATCTACTTGGTTTTCCTTTGGCAATTCAGGGAATACTTTACTAGCCCATTGTTCAGATGGTGCGGCAATTACAGTCCAGCTGATTTTGTCGGCCTGTACGTATTGACGGTATTTGTTTAAGGCAGTGCCTGCTGCTTTTTGGAAGCTGGCAATTTTTTTAGAATCGATACCTGATAGTAAATCAGGGCTTTGTGAAACGATACTCATAAATGCTGCACCTTGCTCAGCTAACCATTCACGCTCTTGAATTTTCCATGGTGGGAAAAAGTCAAATGAATTTTCTGGTGCTAATTCGTAGCGCGTGCGTGAAATAACATCATCTACATAATCGACAAATACTTGTTTAGCCCCATTTTCATAGGCGATTTTAGTGATCTTTTGAACAAAAGGAGCTACCTCAATTGAAGCGGCAATGTATAAATATTGATCTGGTTGGATATTTACGCCGATTTTTACTGCTAATTCGGCATATTTTGCTAAATTTCTTTCGAAAATTGAGTTCATTTGAATCATTCCTCCGATAGTTATTTAAAAAAATTGGCTTTTTTTGATACATTGTAATCAAAATTACTGAAAAGTCCAGAAAAATCCAATAATGCATCGAAAAATATATTTTTTGTCTATATACTAGTGTATAGGAAGTTAATAAAAAGTTAAATAGACCGAAATAATAAAAGACATAGTAATTGGAGGTTTTACATATGGATATTTCATCAGTTGTTGGGATAATTATTGCCTTTGCGGCACTATTAACCGGGATGGTTTTAAAAGGTGTATCGTTATCAGCATTAGCGAATCCTGCCGCAATTTTAATTATCATCTTTGGTACAATTGCCGCGGTAACAATCGCATTCCCGATGAAGGAATTAAAACGCGTTCCAAAACTTTTTAAAATTTTATTTACAGAAACAAAATTAGCAAGCGACATTGAGTTAATTAAAATGTTTTCACAGTGGGCGGATTTAGCACGCCGTGAAGGGTTACTTGCATTAGAAGGCAAGGCCGCAGAAGTGGAAGATCCGTTCTTGAAAAATGGTTTAACATTAGCAATCGACGGTCAAAACGCGGACTATATTCGCGATGTTTTAACCGAAGAAGTAGAAGCAATGGAAGATCGTCATACAAGTGGTGCGGGTATTTTCACACAAGCGGGTACTTATGCTCCAACTCTTGGGGTACTTGGTGCGGTAATTGGTCTGATTGCCGCTTTAGGAAACATGGCTGATATTGACGCTTTAGGACATGCCATTTCAGCTGCATTCGTTGCAACGTTATTGGGTATCTTTACAGGTTACGTTTTATGGCATCCATTTGCCAACAAATTAAAACGTAAATCATCAGTAGAAGTGAAACAAAAGAACATGATGATTGAAGGGATATTATCGGTTCTTGAAGGGGAAGCACCTCGTGTAATTGAACAAAAATTAGCTTCGTACTTACCTATGGAAGAACGTAAGAAAATTACGGAAAGCGGGGCGGATGGCCTTGGCAAAGAAGCATAAGAAGCATAAAAAGCATGAGGAGCACGTTGATGAATCGTGGTTAGTTCCTTATGCCGATATTTTAACGTTATTATTAGCGTTATTTATCGTATTATTTGCATCAAGTACAGTTGACCAGCAAAAGATGGAACAAATGTCTGCTGTATTTAATGATATTTTCACGAGCGGCACAGGTGTAATGGATAATCCAGCCGTTGTGCAAACGCCAAATGGTTCAACTAGTAATATTCAATCAGGGGCTTCTAAATATATGGAGGACCAAGATCGTCTAAAGGAATCACAGGACCGTGTGGAGGAATTTATCGCAATTAATGAATTAGAGAAGCAATTCGAAACGAAATTGACGACTGAAGGCTTACTCATTACCATTCGTGATAGCGTACTTTTCGATATGGGACGTGCTGAATTAAAGGCGGAATATGCAACGATTGCAGATGAGCTATCTCAACTGTTAATGTTCGATCCACCACGTAATATTGTCATTACGGGACATACGGACAATGTGCCAATTAAAACAAATGAATTTGATTCAAACTGGGAATTATCAGTTATGCGTGCAGTTAACTTCATGAAAGAAGTTGTTACTGAAAACGAAGAGCTCGACTCTAAATACTTCAGTGTGAAAGGGTTTGGGGAATATAACCCAATCGCTTCAAATGACACAGAAGAGGGACGCGCGAAAAATCGTCGTGTTGAGGTACTTGTTCAACCACGTGTAACAGAATCTGGTGAAGTAATCGTAGAATAAAAAAATCTCGCAGGCAAAAGCTTGCGAGATTTTTTTGACATAATTCAAACTTTTGTTTATTATTATAAACAAAAGTTTGATGAAAATAATCAATAGGTGAGGTGAAGCTATTGAATGAAAAAGAAAAATTAGTGTTTCAGCTAATCAAAAAAAACCCTTATTTATCACAGCAAGAAATGGCAGAGCAATTAGGAATGTCCAGACCGGCATTAGCAAATATGATTTCCGCGTTAATGAAGCGTGGTGAAATTATTGGCCGTGCTTATGTATTGCCCGAAAAAAACCAAATTATCGCCATTGGTGGTGCGAATGTTGATCGGAAATTTTCGATTGAAGGTCATACACAGCTAGGCACATCCAATCCAGCAACCGTTTCTGAAAGTGTTGGAGGGGTTGCGCGTAATATTGCTGAAAACCTAGGACGTTTAGGCAATCGTGTATCGCTACTTACAACGGTAGGGGAAGATCACGACGGTTTACTCATTGAGCAATCAAGTAATGCCTACATTAATTTTGATTTAGTAGAAAAACTAAAAGATGAATCAACGGGTTCTTATACAGCCATTTTGGATCACGCAGGGGAACTCGTTATTGCAATGGCTAATATGGCGATTTACGAGCAGCTAACACCAGAAATAGTACAACTATATGAAGCGAATTTACAAAAAGCGAGTTGTATCGTCATTGATTTGAATTGTCCGCTTAAAACGGTACAATTCGTCAAAGATTTTGCAAAAGAACGGAATATACCACTTGCGATTATTCCAGTATCGTCACCAAAAATGTCGCATATGCCAAGTGACTTACACGGTGTAGAATATATGATTTGTAATCGTGACGAGGCAGAAACCTATTTGCAGCAAAAGCTAGAAACATTTGAGCATTATGAGCAAGCGGTGAAAGGCTTACTTGAAAAAGGTGCCGAATACGCACTATTAACATTAGGTAGTAAAGGTGTCATTGTAGGACATCAAAACAAAATTACCCATTATAACGCAGTGGCAACCGAACATATTGTTGATGTAACTGGTGCAGGCGATGCATTTGTCAGTGGCTTTTTACACGGCATGTTAAACAATGAAACGTTAGAAGCATCGGTACAGCTTGGTTTAATGAATGCATCGAAAACATTGCAGTCAGACAAAACTGTACGTACAGATTTAACAAAAGAAAACTTAACTAATTGGAGGAATTTATTATGAAACAATATTTATCATATTCACAAGAAGTATTAGAAGCAAAAGAGAAAGGCTTACCAATCGTTGCATTAGAATCGACAATTATTTCTCACGGTATGCCATATCCTCAAAACGTAAAAACAGCGCGCGAAGTCGAACAAATTATTCGTGATGGCGGTGCCGTTCCAGCAACAATCGCGTTAATCGATGGCCAAATTAAAATCGGTTTATCAGATGAAGAATTAGAAATGTTCGGCAACGCTCAAGGTGTAGCAAAAGCTTCTCGCCGTGATATCGGTTACTTACTTGCAACGAAAAAAATCGGTGCTACAACAGTAGCAGCTACAATGATTTGTGCGGAATTAGCAGGAATCGAGCTATTTGTAACTGGCGGTATCGGCGGGGTTCACCGTGGTGCAGAAACAACAATGGACATTTCAGCTGACTTAGAAGAATTAGCTATGACAAATGTTGCTGTTGTATGTGCAGGGGCAAAATCAATTTTAGATATCGGTTTAACATTAGAATATTTAGAAACAAAAGGTGTACCAGTAATCGGCTACGCTACAGATAAATTACCAGCATTCTACACACGTGAGTCAGATTTCGATGTAAACTTCCGCGTAGATTCACCACAAGAAACAGCTTCAATCTTACGTACGAAATGGGATTTAGGCTTACGCGGTGGTGCATTAATCGCGAACCCAATTCCAGTAGAAGACTCAATGGAAGCAAATTTCATTAACGGTATTATTGAAAATGCATTACAAGAAGCAGCGGCAAATGGTATTGCCGGTAAAAACGTAACACCATTCTTATTAGGAAAAGTAAAAGAATTAACAGAAGGTAAGAGTCTAGAGGCAAATATCGCATTAGTGAAAAACAACGCACGTGTTGGCGCGAAAATTGCTGTTGAATTAAATAAATAATTCGTATTTCCTGGGGAATAGAGAAAAGCTCGTCGAATGTTCGACGAGCTTTTTCTACGTCCAGGCTAAAGCGCCAGCCCCTCGGTCATTTCGGTCCCGCCTTCGAAAGTGGTGAAACGTTTACTTTCTAGTCGGGCCCTCCAATGCCTGTCGGGGCTTAAAGGGCGCTTTAACGCTTTTGTATGATTACTTACGCAGTGAACCTAATTCAGCAACGATTGCGTTCATTTCACTCGGGCTGAATGACGTACGTTTCATAACCATTTCATATAAATATTGTAGATCTTCATATTGGTTTTCATCAAATACATCAGGTTGCATTGCATCGCCATTTGCCATACGAAGCTTGTCTTTAATTTGTTCGATCATGTATGTGATATTTTCTAATGATGGGTTGGATAAATCCATAGTTAAGTGCCCTACCTTTCAAAGTATACAAATTTATCATTCCACGAGGCGTGCTCGTTGTCAACCATACAATTATGCCTCGGTAGAATTACATCCAGATTTGGCTTTGTGCTCGCAAAAAGAACCCCTTTCCAAATCGGTGCCACCAGCTGAAAGAAGTTAAAGTTGAGTGAATACTTTTAAAAGTGGCGAACATTCGTTAAAATGAAATCAAATGAGTTTTACAGGAATTATTTAAGGGAATGTACAAATTATATACAAAGGGGAGATTTTATATGAAGAGTAAATTATTACCGTTCATCGCAATCGGAGCTTTAGTTGGTGCAGCAATTAGTATGTTAGGCTGAGAGACGCGCACTCACACTGTCGAAACAGCAAAAAAGACGAAGGACACGGTCAAATATTACGCAGAAAATAAGGATGAACTCGTTGCCTTAGTCGAATCAAAAGTAACACAAGCGCAGTCGCTTTACGGTACGGTAAACAACAATGTACAGGCCTTAATACAAAGTGATATGCAACAAATGCCAGCAACGATTCAAAGTATGGTATCGGAAACGATTAGTGCATTTTCAAAAAAGGATGATCAAATAGGCTGAAAACCATGAAGGTGGTGGCTAGATGAAAAACAAAATCCTACAAAGTGAAAAGCTAGCACTTATCAAATCAATTATCGCACCTGATACCTCTCAAATTGATATGTTAACGACAAAAGGTTTCATACAGGATTTAATCCATCGTACAAAAACGGTTGATATGTCGGGCATGGGCGCACAGCTAGCTTACTTCTTTTTACTTTCGTTCTTTCCTGCGCTGATTTTTATGGTGACCCTATTACCGTATTTAAATTTAGAACAAGGGCAAGTGTTTGATTTTTTAAGTAATATTATGCCAGATGAAGTATATAGCTTAATTGAAGGAACATTAACACAAGTTTTAAGTAGTCAAAATAGTGGGTTACTGTCAATCGGGGTGATCGGTACGATTTGGTCGGCCTCTAGGGGAGTAGACGCACTGATGAAGGCATTGAACCGCGCTTATGATGTAGAAGGTAAAGCAGGCTTTCTAAACCGTTTATGGTCACTTGTTTTTACGATTTCATTAGTAGCGGTTATTTTAATTGCACTTGTGTTACCCGTATTCGGTCAACAAATCGGTAACCTGATATTCGATTATGTTGGGGTTGCAGGTTCATTTGAAACGATTTGGACATTCATTCGCTGGATTACGCCACCCGCATTAATTTTTTTAGTTTTAACAGCGATGTATTGGATTGTGCCAAATACCGACCCGCGTTTAACGATTATTAGTGTATTCCCAGGCACACTTTTTGCGACGCTTGGCTGGCTTGCATTAACGTATGGGTTCTCGTTCTACATTAATAATTTCGGAAATTATAGTGCGACGTATGGTAGTATCGGCGGCGTTATTATTTTAATGCTTTGGCTGTATTTTACGGGGATGATTTTAATTTTTGGCGGTCTTCTAAACGCGACCTCACAAAGACGTCAACTTGCGAAAAAAGGCATAGAAAACGTTAAATCTCCAGTATTATAAAAAGGTGGATTCGATTGAAATTCAATCGAATCCACCTTTTTTAGTTTATCAACGTAACATGGGGTTGCTATTTCTAATAAAGTTTTACCTGATTGATTGGCGGGCTGCGGCATGAAAGCGTTAGAGCCACGTCGTACGTGTCTCTACCACTTTCTCTAATGCCGCATGCGAGGCCCGCCAATCCTAAACTTTTGCCCTCGTTATAAAGTAAAGGGAAGAACACCCAATTAAGCCGCTTGCGCTAACGCGAGGCAAGGAACAATCAAATGCCTTGTGATTTGATTGTTCCTTTGCGACGAAAGCGGAGCGACAGGAGTAGGCCTTTAAGAGTGTGGAAAAATCTTTCCTTTTAATACGATTACTTTAAATCAATGACGTACTATCGATAAGATTTTTTTTAAAGGAATAACTTTTCAATTTGTTTACTTTATCATTTTTTACAGAAGCTCACTTTATGCAAAAGCAGAGTGACGCGGAGCGAAGGGTGAGTTACCAATACATCTGCTTCAACGAAAAGAGTTGTACGGAGTGTAGGGGCGGACTCCTTGGCGATTAAGCGTGCGCGGAAAATCCACTTTTGATGCCGCCGTCAGAGGCATCAAAAGTTAGTTGGAGCCACGCCGCCCGGAAA
>SMEP01000184.1_pt1 | contig 14436 bp, 14 predicted proteins | sample 2456231 | NCBI WGS metagenome assembly SMEP01 (sample SAMN10132595, study PRJNA489261) | soil metagenome | isolation source: day1 control-silty clay loam soil ammended with raw manure from dairy cow... | place: USA | collected 2015-05-15
TTCGGTGTCGTCCAAAATCTTCAAGAACAGATCACGCGACACGTAGTCACGCGAGGACTCACAGTATTCGATAGCTTCCACCACGGTCTGACGGGCGGCCTGTTCCAGCTTCAGGTCACAGCCCAGCAGCTCAGGCACGTTCTCGCCAATCATGATTTTGTGCATGTCCTGCAGGTTAGGCAGGCCGTCCAGCATAAAGATACGTTCGATCAGCAGATCGGCATGCTTCATCTCGCCGATGGACTCGTCATACTCGTGCTTGCCCAGCTTGGTAAAGCCCCAATGGTTCAACATGCGAGCGTGCAAGAAGTATTGATTGATTGCTGTTAGTTCGTTCTTTAGCTGCTTGTTCAGGTGCTGAATTACCACTTTATCGCCAAACATGCTGTTCTCCTGTAAATCTGACGGCGCTCCCCCCAAGGAACCGCCGAACCCCCACAAACCGGCCCCAACCTGGCTCGCACACAAGGCGACGACAGGTCAAAAGCAGTGGGGGGGATGAATGTCACAGGCTACCATGCACGCAGAGGCGATAGCTTAAAAAACGGCTAAACACCCAGAAAGCGTTGCACTTTTGGGTTAGTAACAGGACTAACAACAATCATTCCCACTAGCAATAGCAGGAATGATGAAAACCGAGAAAAATGCCTAATCAGGCGCGGCAGACGAGGCGGCCGAACTCGGGAGCTGGGATCAGGCTGTCGTTGGCGGCATGATCCACCCGGGCTGCACTAACGCTGGCAATCATGGCTTGATTGGCATAGCGCCCGCCGGGCAAGTAGTCCTGAGCCGTTTCCGCACAGCATCCGCAACAAGAAGCAACGCCCAACTGGCCCTGAAGATCTGCCAGACTGGCAGCGCCGCCGCGTACTGCTTCTTGTACTTGCCGCTCGGTGATGGCATTACATATGCAAATAAACATGAGAACCATTATTATCAAGAAACTTGAAAAGATCAATAGTCATTCTCATTAAGGCCTAAGGCAGCGTCCACAGTACGCAACACATCAGTTCTGCAACAGATGATCCATCAGTAAACGAGCGGCGGGGGACAGGCTATGGCGACTGCGCACACACAGAGCCACGCGCCTACAGGTCCAGGGCTCCTTGATCACACATAAGGCCAAACCCAGGCTTTGCACATAGGACTCGGCCACTGAACGCGGCAGCACACCTATGCCCAAACCAGCCTCTATCATGCGGCACTGCGCATCGTAGCTGGTCACCTGCACACGGCAACGCCACGTTCGTTCCAGCTCGCTGGCCGCCCGTAACAGCAACAGATTCGGATGACTACCCGTGTGCATCCCTACGTAGTCAAAATCCAGAGTATCGACAAAAGGCAGTTCCGCTCGCCCGGCTAAGGGATGATGCGCGGGTACCAGCAAAACCAGCTCGTCCTGCCGATAATCGTAGTACTCCACCTCCACACTGCCCACGCCTCGTATCAGCACCCCCAGATCCGCATTGTTATCTGCCACCGCCTGGGCGACTCCGGAGCTGATGCGCTCCTCCAGCGACACCTTCACTTTGGGATGACGCTCCATAAAGGAGCTCAAGGCCTGGGGGAGGAACTGGGTGATGGAAGACAGGTTGGCCGCAATCCGCACATGCCCCGTCGCACCACCCGCAAAATCGCGCATCGACGCGCCCATCGCATCCATATCATCCAGCAGACGCTGCGACAGAGCGGCCAATGACTTACCCGCCGCGGTGGGGAGAACGCCTTTATTGCTGCGCTCGATCAGCGCAGTACCCAGTTGCTCTTCCAGATCGCTCAGCCGTTTACTGACTGCCGCAGGTGCTATATGAAATTGCTCGGCAGCACCCGAAATGGTGCCGCGTTCAATAACCAACAGAAAAAGCCGAAGGGACTTGGGATCAATGTTCATAAGCCAGTATTCCATCCTATGAAGGCTAGGGCGACAAGCGCTTTGCCATCATAAATTGCGATAGCACCATCGCAATTTGACGCTGTACTCACGTCATTAGCGATGACAGACTACGCAAATAATACGGAACCTGATTATTTAAGTCAGGTAAATATAAGAGGGAGACAAGATGCGCGACAGCGATAATCTAAAAGGGGGGTTTGACGGCACCCTGCCGCTAGGTCAACAGCCGGCTCTGGTCGTCATTGATTTTCAACGTGGGTTCACCGAGCCGGGCTTGACCCCGCTGGCCTCAAACTGCGACAGCCAGATCGAGCAGACCAACGCCTTGATCCGCGCCATGCGGGGCAAGGGCCGCATTATTTTCACCATCATCGGCTATGAGCCTCATCTGGCCGACGCCAACCTGTGGTTAACCAAGGCCTCGTCCTTGCGTTGTCTGCTGCGTGGCACGTCTGCCTGTGAGCTGGACCCACGGCTGGACTACGACCCCGAACAAGACATCATCCTTTACAAGACCCAGGCTTCCGCCTTTTATGGCACGCCTTTGCCTGCGTTGTTGGCTCATCAGGGCTGCGACATGCTGATCGTGACCGGTGCTACGACCAGTGGCTGTGTTCGTGCCAGCGTCGTGGATAGCTTGCAGTCGGGATTTGCCCCGTTCGTGGCTGAAGATGCGGTGGCTGACCGCTCGGCAGCCCAACACCGCAGCAATCTGGTCGATATGGCCAGCAAGTACGCCGAAGTTATGCCTTCGGCACAACTGATCCAGCATCTGCAAACGCTTTAAGCGTTGCACACAACAAGAAAACCACAGGAGACATCCATGAAAAAAGCCCTGACAGCGGCTCTGACCGCCTGCACCCTGGCGCTAGGCATCTCGCCTGCCCACGCCCAAGAGGTCGAACTGACCTTTTCCACCTACTTGCCGCCTGCCTACGAATACGCCTGGAAACCTATCGAGAACTTCGTTCAGACGGTAGAGAAAGAAAGCCAGGGCCGCATCAAGATCAATGTGTTCCATTCCGGCCAGCTGTTCGACGGCTACGAGGAATTGCCTGCCTTGTCGCGTGGTGACGTGGACATCGTCAACATGACCAGTACCTACCCCAGCGGCACGGTACCGGCGCTGAACATCTTTACCCTGCCATTCCTGTTTGACAGCACCGCCCACCTGAAACGTGCGCTGGATCAAGGCCTGTTCAAGCTGGGTGCTGAACAAGAACTGCGCGACACGCACGATGCCGTGGTGCTGGGGCTGGCCCCTTGGGACCCATACGAGTTCTACAGCCGCAAGACTCCAATCAACTCGGCTGCGGACGTCAAAGGCAAAGTCTGGGCCTCGACCAGCTCCATGGATGCACGCGCCCTGCAATTGCTGGGTGGCTCGCCCACCGGCATGCCGTCGTCCGAGCTGTACCTGGCCTTTGACCGCGGTGTGATCGACGCTACCCCACGCCCACTGCTGACCGGCATTGGCCGCAATCTGTACGAAGTGGCCAAGTTCTTGTCCATTGCCAACGTCGGGATCGACGTGTCTGTGCTGACCATCAACCGCAAAAAGTGGGAATCCTTGCCACCAGATCTGCAAGAGATCATCAGCAAAGCAGCCAACCAGCGCGACCAAGAGCAGTTTGAACGCGTCAGTGCCTTTGTGGACCACGCGTTGCAACGCTACGAGCAAGCTGGCGTGACCATCAACCGTGTTGAGCCTGCCCAACTGGAAGAGATGCGTCAATTGACCCGCCCCGCCATTGATGAGTGGAGCAAGCAAGTCGATAACGGTCCTGCTTACCTGGAACTGATCGAAAAAACCCGCCAGCCCTGATCACGCGTGAATGCACGCTGGGTGAAACCCAGCGTGCATCCCTCGTGTGGAGACACCATGAATCCACTTATTCATTCCCTGGGCGCATTTGCGCGCGGCAGCAATCGTGTCGCCATTGTGGTGGCCGAGGTGGCACTGGCCGCCCTGATGATTGCCTGCGCCTACGGCGTCATTGCGCGCTACGTCTTTAACAGTCCCAGCATCTACATTACGGAAATCTGCGTATACCTGCTGCTGGTCTGCTCCTGGCTGTCTGTTGGCTGGGTCCATTTGGAAAACCGCCACGTCAGTGTCGAAGCCTTCCATATGAAGTTCTCGCCACGCGGCAAACGTCTGGCTACCTGCATCTCGCAACTGTGCATTCTATTTTTCTGCCTGGTGCTGTTGTGGGCGGGTATTTCGGTGGTAGAAACAGCCCTTGCGCGCAATTACCGTTCGGCCTCCATGCTGCGTTTCCCCCTTTGGATGGCCTACGGCATGATCCCGCTGGGCGGCGCACTGCTAGGTCTGGCAACCCTGCGCCAGCTGTTCATTCCGAACAGCGTGGAATCCAACGACAGTATCAAGGAGTTCTGACATGGATTCCATGCTCATCTTCAGCCTGATGATGGCCTGCTTCGCCATTCTGATGGTCATAGGCACACCTATTTTTGCCGCCTTAGGCGTTGCCAGTATTTCCGGCATTCTCATGAAATCTGGCCTGGGTGGCCTGGACGTCATTCCCGCCACGCTGCACCGTGGCATGGCCAGCTACTCCCTGATTGCCATCCCGCTGTTTATCCTGATGGGTGAAGTCATTGCCCGCACCAGCATCGGTGGCAAACTCTATCAACTGTTCTATCTATGGTTGAACCGTATGCCGGGTGGCCTGGCCGTTGCCAGCGTGGGCAGCTCAGCCGTGTTTGGGGCAATGAGCGGGGTCAGCGTGGCCGGCGCCGCCACCATTGGCCGCTTTGCCATTCCTGAAATGCTCAAGCGCGGCTATTCGCCCAGCCTGTCCGGTGGCACAATTGCAGCAGCGGGGGCCTTGGCACTGCTAATTCCTCCCAGCATTGGCTTTGTGCTTTATGGCGAAATGGCGGATCAATCCATCGGCAAACTGTTCATTGGGGCCTTGCTGCCGGCCCTGATGGTCACCGTCATGATGGTGATCTATGTGGTACTGGTAGCCGTGTTCAAACCTGAATCCGCGCCCCGCAATGCCGAAACCGTAACCTGGTCCCAAAAACTGGGGGCCTTCAAAGATATTTGGGCCGCTGCACTGCTCATTTTGCTGGTGCTGGGCACGATCTATATGGGTATCGCCACACCCACAGAAGCTGCCGGTATTGGTGCCGCAGGTGCGTTCATCATTGCCATCGCCTACAAGGAAATGAACTGGCGCACGGCCATGCAGATTCTGCGCTCTACCGCTGTGACCAGTGGCATGATTTTGCTGATTCTGGCTGCCGCACTGCTGTTTGGCTACATCATGACTCGTCTGATGATTCCGCAAAAACTGGTGGCGCTCATTACCGCTTCGTCTCAGCCAGCATGGGTCATTTTATTATTCGTGCTGCTGTTTCTGATTGTTGTGGGCATGTTTCTGGATATTGTTTCTCTTATCCTGATTACCACCCCTGTCTTATTGCCGGTCATTGTGGCCTTGGGTTATGACCCATTATGGTTTGGCATTGTGATGATTATTGCCTGCGAGATGGCGGTGATCACCCCACCTGTCGGATTAAATCTTTATGTTATCAAGGGCATTGCCCCACAGATATCGCTACAGCAAATCACCCGAGGTGCGTTGCCTTTTGTAGGTTTGGAGATTCTGGCGATTATCATTCTGACCATATTCCCGGAAATCATTCTTTGGTTACCTAGAACGCTTTAAAAACAAAACCCGCCTTGTGCGGGTTTTGTTTTTCCACCCACGTTTTTTACGATGGCAGCATAATATTTGATTGCTTTTCCACTTTCTTTTTCTATACCAGAATCAATATCTGGAGGAAACAAGAATGGATAAGAACACATTTGCCGAACCACCCCTGAAAGGCATCAAAGTCCTGGAGCTGGGTTCACTGATTGCCGGCCCTTACGCAGGCAGCCTGCTGGCCCAATTCGGCGCCGACGTCATCAAGATTGAACCGCCCGGCAAGGGCGACCCATTGCGTCGCTGGCGCCAACTGCACAAAGACACATCCCTGTGGTGGCGTGTGCAAAGCCGCAACAAACGCTCCATTGCACTGGATCTACGGCAGGCAGAGGGCCAGGAAATCGCCCGTGAACTGGCCTTGCAAAGCGACATCATCATTGAAAACTTCCGGCCCGGCGTACTGGAACGCTGGGGCCTGGGCTGGGAAACGCTACATGCGCTGAATCCACGCCTGATCATGGTGCGCGTCTCTGGCTATGGGCAGGACGGTCCCTATCACCGCCGCCCCGGTTTTGCCGCCATCGCCGAATGCATGGGTGGCCTGCGTTATGGCACTGGCTACCCCGATCGCCCGCCTGTACGAGCGGGCGTCAGTCTGGGCGATACGCTGGCTTCGCTGTACGGCACCATAGGCGCGCTGCTGGCCATGCACCATCTTCGTCAAGAAGGCGGGCAGGGCCAGATGATTGATGTGGCGTTATACGAATCCGTCTTTGCCATCATGGAAAGCCTGATTCCGGACTATCAACTGAACGGCCATCAGCGTGAACGCACCGGGGCCAGCCTGCCCGGAATCGCCCCCTCCAACACCTACCCCACCGGCGACGGCAAATGGGTGGTGATTGCCGCTAATAGCGATGCCATTTTTATCCGCCTGATGCAGGCCATGGGCAGACCCGATCTGGCCAGTGACGAAAGCTTGTCCGACAACGCCGGACGGGTTGAGCACAGCGCCATGCTGGACCAGACCATTAGCGACTGGACGACCGCACGCAGTCTGGATGACGTGCTGCACGCCCTGGAGCAGGCCGAAGTCCCCAGCGGCAGCATCTACACCGCTGCTGATATTCTCCACGACCCGCACTATCAAGCACGCGGCATGTTGGAGAAACACAAACTGGAGGACGGCCAGGAACTGACCATACCCGGCATTGTGCCCAAGCTCAGCCGTAGCCCTGGCGCTACCCAATGGTTGGGGCCCGAACTGGGCGAACACACAGACAGCATCCTGCAAGAGCTGGGCATGGCCCCAGAGCGCCGCCAAGCGTTGCGCGAACAAGGAATTGTGGAATGAATACCGTATTAATCACCGACGTCACCTTGCGTGATGGCCTGCAAATCGTGCCCCGCTGGGTGCCTACCCCGGACAAACTACGCATTGCCCACGCACTGCCCCACTGTGGTGTACGCAAGATCGAGCTGACCTCGTTCACCTCGCCCAAAGCCATTCCCTCGCTGGCAGATGCCGACGAGCTGGCCAGCCTGACCGCACGCAACCCACAGGTTTGCTACACCGCTCTGGTGCCCAATCTGCGTGGTGCACAGCGTGCTTTGGCAGCCAAGATGGATGAGCTGAATTTTGTATTCTCTGCCTCCGAAGCACATAACCAGGCCAATCTGCGCATGACGATTGCGCAATCCCTGGCACAGCTGGAGCAAGTAATAAGTGCAGCAGGCGGCACACCTGTGAACGTTTCTCTGTCCACCGCCTTTGGCTGCCCCTTTACCGGTGCTGTCGCACCTGCCCATGTCATTGCCCTAATGCAGGAAGTCCAGCGTATGGGCGCCAGTTCCATCAGCCTGTGCGACACCACGGGCATGGGCTCCCCCGCCGATGTGGAACGCCTGACCCAAGCCGCACTGAGCCTATATGGCGAGCAAGGCGTCACTGGTCATTTCCACGATACTCGCGGGCTGGCTTTGGCCAATGCCTGGGCCGCGTACCGCGAAGGTGGGCGGCGCTTTGATGCCGCGTTAGCGGGCCTGGGCGGCTGTCCCTATGCTCCGGGAGCCAGTGGCAATGCCAGCCTGGAGGACATGGCCCATATGTTCCAGATCAGCGGAGTAAACACTGGCTTGAACCTGGAAGCTCTACAGCCCTTAGCCGAAGAAATTGCCGCACTGACGCAAGAACCCATACAAAGCCGCCTGCACAAAGCGGGGCCTGCCTACGCCTTGAAGGTGTGCCAATGAGCCAAACCCGCACTCTTTTCCAAAAACTCTGGGATGCGCACCGAGTCGCTGCGGTGGACGATGAGCACGATCTGATCTACATAGACCGTCAGTTGTTGTACGAAGTCACCAGTCCGCAGGCTTTCGAGAGCCTGCGTCTGGCAGGCCGCACTGTCCGCCGCCCTGATACCGCTTTGACCACGGTGGACCATAACGTGCCCACCCGTCGCCGAAATCAACGCCTGGACGATCCTTTGGCTCAGGCACAGATCGACCAGATGGAGATCAACAGCCGTGAATTTGGCCTGCGCTATTTTGGGCTGAATGACGAACGCCAAGGCATCATCCATGTGATCGGGCCAGAGCAGGGCATGACATTGCCCGGCTCCAGCATCGTCGCGGGGGACTCACACACCAGCACGCACGGTGCCTTTGCGGCCTTGGCGTTTGGCATTGGCACCTCCGAGGTCGAACACGTGATGGCCACCCAATGTCTGGCCGCAAAACGCATGCGTACGCTACAGGTGGATGTACAGGGAAGGTTACCTGCCACCAGCACAGCGAAAGATCTGATTTTGCACATCATTGCCCGCCTGGGTGCCGATGGTGGGCGCGACTGTGCCATCGAATTCACGGGCCCCGTCATTCGCGCTTTGTCCATGGAGGGGCGCATGACCTTATGCAATATGGCCATCGAGGCCGGTGCGCGCATCGGTCTGGTCGCCGTAGACGACAAAACCCTGGACTATGTCCGGGGCCGCCCCCTGGCCCCCAAGGGCGCAGAATGGGACAAAGCAGAGCGCTACTGGCGCACGCTGCTCAGTGACGAAGGCTGCCACTACGACCAGCACTTGTTGATCGACGCCACCCAGCTTGCTCCCACCGTGACTTGGGGTACCTCGCCTGATATGGCCGCGGCCATCGATCAGTTTGTCCCTGATCCACACACAGCAGCCACGGGCAAACAGGCCGACGCCCAACGCGCACTGAACTATATGGACCTACAAGCAGGCCAGCCACTGGTAGGCATCGCTATCGATCGCGTATTCATCGGCTCCTGTACCAATGCCCGCATTGAAGACCTGCGTAGCGCCGCCGCCATGATTAAAGGCAAACAGGTCGCCAGCACGGTGCTGCAAGCGCTGGTCGTTCCTGGTTCCGGTCTGGTGCGACGTCAGGCCGAACAAGAGGGTTTGGACCAGATCTTCACGCAAGCAGGTTTTGAATGGCGCGAGCCGGGCTGCTCTATGTGTCTGGGCATGAACGAGGACCGTTTGAGCCCGGGCGAGCGCTGCGCGTCCACCTCCAACCGTAACTTTGAAGGCAGGCAGGGCGCTTTGGGCCGCACACATCTGATGAGCCCCGCCATGGCCGCCGCTGCCGCCATTGCGGGCCACCTTGTCGATATACGTCACTGGAACACTGCATGAACACGCCTTTCACCTCTGTACGTTCGCGCCTGATCGCCCTGGACCGCGCCAATGTGGACACCGACGCTATTTTGCCCAAGCAATACATGACCTCACTTTCTCGTACCGGCTTTGGACAATACGCCTTCGATAACTGGCGTTACGCAGATATTGGCTACCCCGGAAAAGCACTGGAAGAACGTGAGCCGATCCACAGCTTTTGCCTGCATCAGCCCACCGCGCAAGGGGCCCGGATTCTGTTGGGTCGCGAGAACTTTGGCTGCGGCTCCAGCCGTGAACATGCTGTTTGGGCGTTAAGTGACTTAGGTGTTTCGGTACTGATCGCACCTTCATTTGCCGATATTTTCCGCAATAACTGCTTTAAAAATGGCATGTTACCCATACAGCTGGCCGCAGAGCAGATTGATGCTTTATTCACCGCTGTTGCGCAAAATCCGTGGGATGAATGGACGGTAGATCTGCAAGCCTGCATGCTGACCGGCCCCGACCAGCACATTCGTTTCCAGGTGGAGCCCGAACGCCGACACCGTCTGCTGCTGGCGCTGGACGATATCAGCGTGACGGAGCAAAAAATGGACCAGATCCACGCTTACGAACAACAACGCAGGGAACAGGAACCGTGGCTGTTTAGTTAAGCGCCATCAACTACACCAGCGATTACATCGAAGACTTGCAAGGCCAGGAGTTGCACATTCTGATCGGCAAGAACGACCCATCGGTGCAAACGCCAGGAGCAGGCGGTACAGGCGGTAAAGATACGATGTGGGTGGTTCGATCAATCTGGAGTCCAACGAGCTGGGCATGCACCACAAAACCCACTTTGCCGATAAAGCAGTGACCTTGCGGGCCAGCCTGGAAAACGTGGGCAATCAAGCCTACTGGGTGGTGCCTTTAAGCAATGGCCAAGGCTCGCCTCGTATGTTCCTGGCCTCGGCCACCATGAAATTCTAAGTAGGCCGGCGGCACTCCTGTTATCCAGTATTCCGTCTGGCTGACAGGATCTACGCAGGGCCGGTTCATGCGTGTATGCAGGCCCTGCTTTTCTAGTGTTTTAAAGTCATGGGCAGTACGCACCTAGACCCCGGCGGCCGCCCGCATCTTGCGCTGCGAAGCCGGTGCCAAGCCTTCCGCCTCCCGATACTTAGCCACCGTGCGTCGTGCCAAAGTCAGGCCCTGGGCCTGCAAGAGGTCGGTAATCTGCTGATCCGACAAAGGCTTGCTAGGCGACTCATCACGAATCATCTGCACAATCTGCGCTCGTACCGAGGCGGCGGACATATCTTCCTTGCCATCGGTACTGGTCAGCGCCACGGTAAAGAACTGTTTAAGCTCCATAACGCCATGCGGTGTCTGCATGTATTTCTGCCGCGTTGCGCGTGAAATTGTGGATTCGTGTAGATCCAGCTCCGCAGCCAGATCAGCCAGCTGCATGGGCCGCAAGGCCGACACCCCTTGGGTAAAGAATGCCTGCTGCATCTGCACAATCGCTTGCGCTACTCGCAAAATCGTTACGAAACGGCTGTGCACACTGCGCAACAAGCCCGTGGCTTTTTGACGCTCAGCCAGCAGGGCCGGATGGGCCTCAATTTCATAATTGTGCAGGTTCACCAACTGCAGCCGCGGCACCGCCAAGGGGTTCAGAGCGGCCTGCCAACGGTCTTTCGCACGAATCAGCAGCACATCTGGCACCACATAAGCCGAAACGTTTTGCGTCCAGGCACGGCCCGGCTTGGGGTCCAGCTTCAAGACCAGATGATGGGCGCGCTCCACCAGATCAGCTGAATAATGACCCGTACTGCGTTGTCGCAATTGACTGGGCGAGGCCAGGATGCTGACATGCTCGCGCACCAGGTAGCGGGCGCAAGCCAGCAAGGACGGCTCCAGCTGATCAGCCTGCTGCATCAGCTGCAAGCCCAGGCATTCAGACAGGTCCCGCGCACCTACACCGGCCGGCTCCAAAGACTGCACTTGGGCCAAGGCACAACGAAGATCACTTTCATCAATATCCAGTTCGTCGGGTAGGCAGGCCAGGACCTCGTCCAAGGACACGGGCAGGTAACCGTTATCGTCCAGTTCATCGATCAGTAGTTGTGCCAGCACCCGGTCACGGTCGCTCAAACGCAACAGTCCCAACTGCTCGCTGAGGTACGCGGCCAGGTCTTGGGCAATGGCCGATTCCGGGGTCCAATCCGGGTCATCCGAATCGCCCTGGTGCTTGGGAAACTCCAGGCTCGCCCACGAGGATTCCGCCTCGTCCGAAGCGGCTTCGGGCAATGGCTCGGCGACATCATCCGCCTGCACGTCCAGACGCTCCAGCAAGGGGTTGTCCAGCAAAGCTTGAGCCAATTCCTGCTCCAGCTCGGCCCCCGATAGCTGCAACACTTTAATAGACTGTTGCAATTGCGGCGTCAAAACCAGCGTCTGCTGCTGGCGTAAATCTAGTGACTGACGCGTAAGCATAGGTACAATCATTTCCATGAAAACCGACAACGCCCAGACACCCACCTCGAACGATAATCAGGCTCTGCGCAACACGCTTTTTAAGCTTTGCGCCACCGCCACTATTACCTGCACCGTGGTCACTATCGTGGTTGCCATTATCTGGTGGGACCTGCTCAACCGTCTCATCAGCTTCGGGCGTGGGCTGGACTACTCCGGCTTGCAAGCGCTCAGTATTCAAAACCTGGCGCTGATCAAGCAATACAACCCGTTTTTCTGGTGGACGGTTGTGGGCGTCATAACCCTCATTATTGCCTATCTTTTGTATGGCTTCGTACAAGCTGTCATGCGGCGCAACCAGCAACGCATTATCGACCAGACAACCGTGGCGCAACTGGCCCGCTCATTAAGTCGTCCGGCCCGTGAGGTGATTTTATGGTGCTGGCCCGACCAGCGCAGCCCGCTGACTGTGGGCGATTTACAACGCGCTTACGGTGAATTACGCGCAGGTCGCTTTAGCAAAATGGAACTGGCCGAGCAGCAAAGCCGCCTGTTACAGGCCGACTATGAACGCCACGAAGTACAAGCCTAAAGCTTGCCTTCCTGTTTTTTTTGTGTTTGACTTACGGTCATGACTCACGCACGCCAACCTTCCTACGCCTATCAGGGTTTCAGCCAAGCTGCTGAAACCGCCCTGTCGCGTTCCGTGCGTGACGGCCGTTCTGCGGCCCCTGCCTCCAGCCTATCCTGCCTGCTACTACTAGCGTCCGGTTGCCGGGCCTAGTGTCCTGTGGCAGTTCGGCAGCCAATTCTCAGCCACATCTACGTTATTTGTGCCGCCACCGGCCTACGTAAATGCTGAATCGCTGGTGACGGCAAGAAGTTATTAAACACTTTTTGTCCGACAGGTATCCCCATGGCAATGCTGAACAATCCCTCTCAAAAGTATCGTCCTTTTGTCGCCTTTGATCGCGACTTCGCTGAACGCACCTGGCCGTCCAAGCGCATCACCAAAGCGCCCATCTGGATGAGCACCGACTTGCGTGATGGCAACCAGTCCTTGATCGAGCCTATGAACGTGGCTCGCAAACTGCGCTTTTTCGAGCAACTCGTCAAAATCGGTTTCAAGGAAATCGAGGTCGGTTTCCCTTCCGCATCGCAGACCGACTTCGATTTCGTTCGCAAGCTGATTGAAGAAAACCGTATCCCCGAAGACGTCACCATTATTGTGTTGACGCAAGCGCGTGAAGACCTGATCAAGCGCACTACCGAAGCAGCTGCCGGTGCCAAGCGCGCCATCATTCACTTGTATAACGCGTGCGCCCCCGCCTTTCGCAAGATCGTCTTCAACTTGAGCAAAGACGAGATCAAGGAAATTGCCTTGACCGGCACCCGCTTGATCAAAAACGAAGTGGCCAAGTACCCGCAAACCCAATGGGGCTACGAGTACTCGCCCGAAGTGTTCAGCACCACCGAGCCTGAATTCGCCTTGGACGTGTGTAATGCCGTGGTCAAAGCCTGGGCTCCTGCCGCGAACGAGCGTGTCATCCTGAACTTGCCCGCGACGGTTGAGGCCACCACGCCCAATATGTACGCCGACCAGATCGAATGGATGCACAACAATCTGGACCAACGCAGCAACGTCACCCTGAGCGTGCACCCGCACAACGATCGTGGCACCGCTGTAGCCGCCGCTGAATTGGCCGTGATGGCTGGCGCTGACCGTATCGAAGGCTGCTTGTTCGGTAGCGGCGAGCGCACCGGTAACGTTTGCTTGGTGACCTTGGCCTTGAACTTGTACACCCAGGGCGTGAACCCGGAGCTGGACTTCTCGGACATTGACGAAGTGCGTCGCACCGCCGAGTACTGCAACCAGTTGCCTGTACACCCACGTCACCCCTACGCTGGCGATCTGGTCTTTACCGCCTTCTCCGGCTCCCACCAGGACGCCATCAAAAAAGGCTTGTCCCAGCAAAAAGCCGACGAGCTCTGGGAAGTGCCTTACTTGCCTATCGACCCGGCCGACCTGGGCCGCAGCTACGATGCGGTTATCCGCGTCAACAGCCAATCGGGCAAGGGCGGTGTGTCCTACTTGCTGGAACAAGAGCACGGCCTGGTCTTGCCACGCCGCATGCAAATCGAATTTAGCCGCGCCATTCAACGTGTGACGGATTCCTCGGGTAAGGAAGTGACCACTGCCGACGTCTACGGTATTTTTGAATCCGAATACCTGAACTGCAAAAAGCACTACAAGCTGCTCAAGCACAACATCGTCAGCCAACCCCATGCCGACAGCGGCCAGCAATTCACGATTGAAGTGGATGTCGAGAAAGACGGTCAGGTTCGCACCTTGAAGGGGGCTGGCGAAGGTGCAATCTCTGCCTTTGTGAACGCGCTGGATCTGTCCATCAAAATCATGGATTACAGCGAGCACGCCATTGGCTCCGGTGCTGAAACCCGTGCCGCTGCTTACGTGGAAATGCGGATTGGCGACAGCCCATCGGGCTTTGGTGTGGGCATTCATGCCGACATCGTGACGTCGTCCTTCCTGGCGATCTTGAGCGCGGTTAACCGCCACACCATCGCCCAGCACGAAACTGAGACCACAACGGCTTAATACCGGCTTTATATCGCGTCTTGGGTGGTGATCCCACCCAAGCGCCCGCCCGGCCAACCCTGGCCGCGCCCGAACCGCTACTCGCAGCCGACTTATCGTCGCTCTGCTTGCAACCCGCCCACAAGGCGGGTTTTTCGTGGG